>Ga0123342_1004854_pt1 | contig 20128 bp, 18 predicted proteins | sample Turbeawhitnodule_FD_89960 | JGI IMG/M metagenome (GOLD analysis project Ga0123342, IMG submission 89960) | Root nodule microbial communities of legume samples collected from Mexico - Turtle bean Mexico white nodule | ecosystem: Host-associated > Plants > Roots > Nodule | place: Mexico: Nepantla... | reverse complement strand
GAGCCATCTTATTATACTCTTGTCCCAAAGCTCTTGCCATGCTCCTAGTGATTCATTGGGCTTGGGCCCCTTGTTGGGCTTGGGCTTCATGGGCTTGAGCATCCTCTACTTGGTTTCCATCAACTTCACTGATCTCAACAAGGCATGCCCGAAAGACTAGTACCCCGTACCAAGCATTGACGCCTTGGTGGACAGCGCCTCAGATTGTAGATGCTCGGTTTCCTAGACGCATTCTCAGGGTACAACCAAATCAAGATGTACCCCAGAGACGAGTGTAAGACGACGTTTATGACTGAGACATCCTGTTACTGTTACACAGTGATGCTGTTTGGTCTGAAGATTGCGGACGCCACCTATCAAAGGTTGATGGAAAGGGTCCTTGCACCCATGTTGGGGAGGAACGTGCATGCCTACGTAGATGATATGGTGGTGACTTCGCAGGAATGGAGCCCGCACGTGTCTGATCTGGAAGAGCTATTTGCTACAATAGCTAAGTACCGTTTGAAGTTAAACCCTGAAAAATGCGTGTTCGGGGTCGAGGCGAGTAAGTTCTTGGGTTTCCTACTCACAGAGCGTGGGATAGAGGCGAACCTAGAGAAGTGTGCGGCAATCCTTGCCATGAGGAGCCCGATCTCGGTAAAAGAAGTGCAGCAGCTGACGGGGCGGATGGCCGCCCTGTCCAAATTCGTATCTGCTGGAGGGGACAAGGGCCACCCCTACTTCCAGTGTTTGAGGAGAAATACTCGGTTCGTGTGGACCGTGGAGTGTGAGGAGGCATTCCTCAAGCTAAATGAGTATCTGGCCACTCCTCCCGTGCTGTGCAAGCCACAGCTGGGCGTGCCGCTCCGGTTGTACTTTGTCGTGACGGAGCGGGCGATCAGCTCTGTCCTCGTTCAAGAGCAGGACCAAGTACAAAAGCCAATATACTTTGTGAGCAAAGTACTGCAGGGGCCAAAAATGAGGTACCAGGCCCTGGAGAAGGCAGCCCTGGTCGTGGTGTTCTCGGCCAGGAGGCTTCGTCATTACGTTTTGAGTTTCACGATGGTGGTAATGACGGACTTACCTATCCGGAAGGTGTTGCAGAAGTCAGATGTGGCAGGAAGAATGGTGAGCTGGGCGGTGGAACTCTCGAAGTTCGATGTTTAGTACGAGCCCCGAGGCCCCATCAAAGGCCAGGTGTATGCAGACTTTGTGGTAGAGCTCTCCTCAGGAGGTACACAGCAGGAAGAGGAAGCCATTTTCAGGTGGTTGCTCTCCGTGGATGGGTCCTCCAATCAACAGGGGAGTGGAGCTGGCGTGATCTTGGAGCTGGCCCTGAGGTTTGCTTTCAAGGCAAGCAACAACCAGGTGAAATATGAGGCCCTCATATCTAGAATGCTCTTAGCCAAGGAAATGGGGGCACGTAGTTTGCTGGCAAAGAGCGATTCCCAGTTGGTTACAGGTCAAGTGACCGGGGAGTACCAAGCCAAGCCACAGATGGTCGCGTACCTCGGGTATGTCCAAGTCTTGAAGAGTGCGTTCGCAGTGTTTATGCTGGTGCACGTCCCAAGGGAGCAGAATGCCCGAGCTGACCTGCTAGCCAAGCTGGCAAGTTCAGGCAAGGGGGATGGCAGAGGACAGTGATACAGGAAACCCTCAAAACACCACGAACGTTTGTTGTTGATAATATGGTAGGCGTTCATAAGATTAGCACATTTAGGGGAGGGGCGAGGAGTCACTGGTCGTTGACTCAGGAGACGCTAAGGACGCCCAATGTAAGCGCTTACCCGGTTTCGCTGGGAGAAGGGGATCCTATGCAGGTATGCACGGCGGAGGAGTGGGACACGTGGAAGACACTCTACAGGTGTTACCTGGTTGATGGGATACTCCCAATGGAGCCCAAGGAGGGTAAGAAGATAAAGAGAAACTCTGCCAAGTACACCCTTGTGGATGGGGAGCTGTTCCGGCATGGGTTCACTCACCCAATCTTGGTGTGTGTGAGCGGAGACCAGTGTACACGAATAATGGCTGAGCTCCACGAGGGAATTTGTGGAAGCCATGTTGGTGGTAGGTCCTTGGCATCAAAGGTTGTCTGTACAGGGTACTACTAGCCAACAGTAAGAGAAGATTGCACGAGGTACGCCCAGCGGTACAAGCAGTGTGAACAACACGCCGACTGGCACAAAGCGCCGCCAAAAAGAGCTGAGATCGATTTACAGCCCGTGGCCTTTTTACACATGGGGAATCGACATTCTGGGGCCCTTTCCTTTGGCAATAAGGCTGATGAAGTATTTGGTAGTGGTCATCGAATACTTCACCAAGTGGATTGAGGCTGAACCGGTAGCGCAAATCACAGCTCACAAAGTACAACACCTTGTGTGGAACAATATAGTATGTCGCTTTGGTGTGCCGAGGCGTGTAGTTTTTCACAATGGTACACAGTTTGCAAGCCAGCAGCTGGGCAAGCTGTGCACAGAGGTCGGGATAAAGCAAGCGTTCGCATCGGTTGAGCACCCCCAGGCAAATGGGCAGGTTGAGTCTGCCAACAGAGTCCTACTCAGGGGTCTGAAGAGAACACTTGAGAAGGCTAAAGGGACCTGGGCGAAAGAGGTTCCCAGATTAGTGTGGGCTTACAACACCACGCCTCAGTCCACCACTAGGGAGACACCCTTCAGCTTGGTGTACGGATCGGACGCGATGATTTCAGTAGAGATTCAGGAGAGCTCGCCACGCTTTCAAAGTTTCGTGGCTGAGGAGTCTAATGAACAAAGAAATGTGAACCTGGATCTGTTGGATGAAGTCAGAGAGGAGGCAAGAATCAAAGCTGAAGTAGTAAAGAGAAGGGTGGAACATAAGCATAGTTCCAAGATAAAGCCCCGACAGTTCCAAATCGCTGACCTTGTAATGCGGAAGGCTCACCCGTACCAGTTGGAGAACAAGTTGTCCCCCAAGTGGACTGGCCCCTTTAGGGTGATGGAGGTTCTGGGGAACGGGGCATACAGGCTTGAGACCTTGGAGGGAGGCGCCATTCCTTGTACTTGGAATGCAGCAAATCTCACGTTTTATTTCAATTAAAAACTCTAGCATTGTACACAGTTTAAGGGGACACTCTTTTTCCCTTCTTAAGGGTTTTTTAACGAGGTCACCCAATAAAAATTACATTTTAAAAACACGTATTCTCGAGTTTTTTGTACAATGCAGGGGTGAACGTTGTTGCCTTGATGTTTAGACACCTCGAGAGGGAGTAGCAGCTTCCTTCGGGACGCCTCCTCCTCGAGCGTGGGCACCAAGCGCGGACAGCACGGTTCAGTCAGAAACGAACCCGTGGCCTTGATGTTTAGACACGTCGAGGGGGAATGGTAGTGCCCTTTAGTACGCCTCTCCTCGAGTGTGGGCATCAAGTGCGAGTAGCAAGGTTTCACCGGTGATGAACTGGTCGCCTTGGTGTTTAGACACCTCGAGAAGGAGTGGCAGCTTCCTTCGGGACGCCTCCTCCTCGAGCGTGCGCACCAAGTGCACCAGTCGTCTTGGTGTTTAGACACCTCGAGAAGGGTGGCAACTCCCTTTGGGACGCCGCCTCCTCGAGCGTGGGCACCAAGTTCACCGGTAGTTTAGGTGTTTAGACACCTCGAGAGGGAGTGGCAGCTTCCTTCTGGACGCCTCCTCCTCGAGCGTGGGCTAGGATAAGGCCAAATACGCGCCTTGAGGCTAGACACTTCAAGACTGCAAAGTATGAGTAAGTATCAAGCAAAGGAGTTTCCTTGTCTAAACAAGAAGTAGAGGCAAGGACAGTTGAAGGTTCACGCATGCCCACTTCCATTACAGGTCGTTAAGCAGTTAAGGCAGAGGGCGAGAAGGCGTGCTACCTAAAGTTCGAAGTTTTGAAGTTTGTCAAGAATGTCGCGTGGTGTTAGCATTAAAACGTTGTTAGTGAAAGCGACATGTTAAAGACATAGGCCTCGACAAACAGAGATGAATGAAGCAAGTAAAATAAGGTACAAGTGTATTAAGATTACAAATTTTCTTAAGGGTACAGTTTTGAAGCCTGAGATCTAAGCAAATTCCTTCTGAGGACGACTTAGCACAATCTGCCCGTCAACGATGTGATTTACCGTCGCAAAGGGGGAAATGTCCATCTCAGGATGCTTGCAAGCAACCTAAGCAAGGGCATCTTCAAACCCAACAACATAGGCGTCGGCGGCATAATCGAGGAGTTCTGCCTGGCTTTCTCGAAGTCTTCAGCTTGTGCAATGAGCTCCTCCTTGGCTTTCTCGAAGGCTTCGGCCTTTTCGGTGAGCTCAGCCTCCACCTTGCCCAGGTGCACCTCCCGGTCAACAAAGCGCTGTTCAAGATTGGCCATTTTAGCTTTGTTGGTCGCAACCTCTTCTTGGAGTTCCACCACCTGAGCACGTAATAGCACAACTTTACCCAGTAAGGTGGTGTACTCTTGGCCTTTATCATGAAGCTTCTTGTTGGCCTCCAGCTCAGCTTGTCGAAGAGCACTCAACTCTTGGGTTAGTGCGGTCTCCCGGACGAAGAAACCCTGAGCTTGATTTGCAAGTTACTCCTTCACCAGGGCCAGTTGCTCTTTGGTCTTCAACTCTACCTCATGAGAGGAGGCGTTGGCTTGAGCAAAGAACTCCCTAAGGCTGAGAGCCAAGCTCTCCTACACTGCCTCATTGGTGGAGCTTCCCATGGCCCCTTTCTGGTAACCTTTCAGGATTTGCTAAAGGACCAAGGGAAGCTCAGGGGCAGGAGCAGGAGCCGGTTCAGGCATACTCTCGCCACCACCCTCGAGTGCAAGGGGGCTTCGGGGGAAGGAGGCGCTAGAAGGGTTATCCCTGAACGAGGCAGGGCGCCCAGCTGAAGAAGAATGGGAGGTAGCCGCTGTCGCTGCCTTGCACCTCTTGAAGACAGGAGCTTCCATAGTGTCCTCCTCATCATCAAAAGTAATAAGTACCACCCCCTTGTTTTTCTCAGTGGGGGCTGGAGGTGGAGAAGCCCTAACCGTTGCCAAGGGAATTGCGGCAATTGGGGGTTGGAGAAGCAGGGGTAGGAGTGGTTTGGGTGGAAGGTGGAACAGGTGGGGATTGGGTGGCAGGTGGGGCAGGGGGTGTTGAAGCGCCCGCTGCAGCAGCGGCGTCGTCGCGTATGGCTAGAACCTCAACCAACCGTGCCCGTTTTCTGTGTTTAACACCATTCCTACACCAAAAGAAGGAGAGTTAAGGACTTAGTAAACATGGAAGAATCAGAAAATCAACACAAGTACGAGCTAGCAGATAAAAGACAGAGTAATGCATGAGGAGGATCAGGAAAGGGTTCCTATACCAATATAACCAGCAAGCCTAGTTGGGTTGTATTCGTTCTTGATAAGCTCTGTGGTGTTGAAGATTGGCATACCCCTCGATCAGCAGAAGAAAGCTCATCCAAGGTTTTGGCTTTCTTAAGTTTTAACTTTCCCACCCAGTACAGTGGGAATCCATCTAGGGCGGTGCGGTCGTGCTTGGAGCAGCACACCCTGAAGAATTTTCCTTTAAACCCCTTGTAAGACTGTTGGAACAGGGTAAGGATGACTCTCCCTGTCACCCCGTTGAAGCTAACCCAGAGGTTCTTCCCAGAGTTTTTGGTCTCAAAGAAATGGAGGAAAACGTCTACGGAGGGGGCATGGCCAAAATGGTTACAGAGAAAGGAGATAGCCCTGATGAAGGCCCAGCTATTAGGATGCAGCTAGGCAGGGGCGACGTTTATTTCGGTTAATAACTCCATTTCGAAGTTGTTGACGAGGAGGCGCTGCCTAATGCGCTAGAAGATGGTTTGATAGAAGAAGAAGAATGGTTCGTCGTTGTTTGCGCAGTTGTCCACACATACGGGTTCGCCCTCTACGCAGGGGCGAATCGAGATGTATGCATCACACTCTCTCAAACGCTCTACCCTTGAAGTCAGGTTCGCTGTCCAGGTGTGCCCTCCAGTTAGTGAGAGAGGTGAGGGAGGAGGTCTCAGCAAGGAGTTCATCAGAGGCCCAAGGGTATAGGGGCCTATAGTTGACACTAGGAGGAGGAGGGTTGGCAGTGACTTTCGCTCGCGCCATGATGAAGGAAGCTAGGAAAAACAAGGAAAAGAAGAAAGCAAAGTTTCAGCAAGGGGGGACTATGGTGTGAAACTAAAGAAACTCATAAAACCCTACCCACGTAGAAAAACCCAGAAAACAGAGGAACGAAGAAGATGCAGAAGAAAGCTTAAAGTGTGGAAATTTAAATAGTCATAGACAGTTATCAATGCGCAAATCAGAAGTAAAGAGCAATCAATGGAGGAAAAACCATACCTTTTATTTTTGATGAGCGAAAGTTTTGATCTTTGCAAAAAGAGGAAACTAGAGAAGCTCGAAGGAGAAGATGAAGAGTGCGAGGGAAGTTTCAAGTGATGGAACAGTGCATGAAGCGCGCGTTTTTGAAAGACTTAACGTAAACTTGAGAAGCGCAAGCGACATTAAGTCTCAACCGCCTGATTAAGACACATGTGCACTGATTAAAGTGTGAACAGGAAAGCGTCACTTCAGTGCACTGTACACGTCTTGTCACAGGGAGCCACGTAGGACGGTAGGACGAGACCATAGTCTCTTCGCTGAACAAGTTGACAGCTCGAGACTGGTGGGCTTGTGTACCGACCGGTCCTCGGACTCGGGCGTTGACAAAAAGTCAAGGTGGGACCCCGAAGACAGGGCCCATCAGAAAGTTCAGCAGGATAAGGAGGAGTCTCGTTAGGCTCACGAGTTAGGGGAGCCGAGGAGGGGGCGGCATCGAGGCAGGGCATGGAGGCCTCGGGCCGGCCTCGGCACCCCAACAGTAAAGATGGACCAACAAGGTGGTTTTCAAGCCACATCCCAGTTACCAGTAAGGAGAGGCCCAGATCACGAGTTAGAAAAAAATTTAACAAATTGTTTTCCAAAACAACATATTAATTTTGTAGTTGAAATACACTAATACAAAAAATGAATATGTTTTATTAAAAAACAATTGATTAAACTTTTAAATACACAAATCTTATAACACCATATTGTAAATCAGAAATGCGATTTAAAGAAATATAAATTTGTTTTAAAAGAAACAAATATCTGAATTAATTTTTCAATAGGTTATTTTTGGAATTAACAAATTGTTTTTATAATCAAGAATTACTGGAAAGAGATTTTTACATATTATATGATAAGAGTAGAATTCAGAAGTATTAATCAATGCTTTTAAGAAAACATTTGATTATATCAGAATTAATGAAAACTTCTTAAGCTAAGAATTATTTCAATTTATATTTATATTTTTAATCAGTAACTAATACAAACTGATATAAAATATATCAATATTCAATGTAACACCCAATATCACTTATCACAATAGTTTCAATTATTACAAAGAATCAAACAAATCTGTAGAGAACAAAAACAACAGATTGATTTTTTGAAAAGAACTGATTGATTATACCAGTACAAATTATAAAGCAAGGATAAAGAACACATAAAAGTCACCAAGATTTTATACTGGTTCACTCACAATAAAGTTACATCTAGTCTCACCTCACACTAAGGTGGATTTCACTAAAACAACACAATTTCTTTACAAGAAATAGAAAATAGTTCTTGAACACTAAAAGAACATAAACCACTCACTACAACACCCTGCTACAACAGTGATACACACCTAGACACCATATCTTGGCCCCAACAATTAACCTGGACTGTGAACCAAGAAATACAAAAGGATCTCTAAATTTGATAGTTGCAATGAAATATATTTGACCTCAACCTAGATGATGAAGGTTTTGCTCCAAGAAAACTTAAAGATCTTTCAAAGATTATTTCTTTCAAAAACTTTTATGACAAAGACTCTCACAAATGTAAAATTATAAATTGTATGAGTAACCTTTTTCTGAAATAATGCAAACCCTTTTATAGAGATTTAACATAAACAATTTTTATTAAAAAAGTGCAGTTAAGTAAAATCATGTTGCTAAAAAATCAAAAACAATTTATTGATTTCACTTAAAAAATGAAATATGCATGAAAATTGATTTTTCTCAAATAGAAAGTAATCAAACTGAAAACATTTTTTATGTTACATATTAAAACATGGTTTTTAGTATATAAAACATATTTTTAAAAAAATCTATTTTTTTCAGTATTTTTAATCAATTGATTTGAAAGATAATAGATTGAAAAACTATAACTTTTCAGATAATAAATTAAAACAATTTGAAAAACTTTTTAATCAGTTAAAAATATTTGTTATTGGATTCATCATCATTTCTTAAGACAAAAAATAAATTAAAACACACAAAATAAAACTAAACTCCCTTAACATTTAATACAAGTCTTCAATATGACTTCATCAAACAACAAAGTTGGATCCTTGAGATGTTCAACACCAATTGCTAAAGTCTAGAAGCATGTTTCTAGGTATATTATTTTGTAGTTCCTTTGATTTTGAACGAGTATTTTCTAATCCATATTTGTTTTTACTATGCAGACGTTATGCTGAGGTTATGGGAAAACATTTAGGTTTGAAGAAAATGATGACAAAATCAGGCACGTCTTTTAAGCATCATCATCAGAGTTGTCGACTACCAAACATCCCAAAGTTAGGGTAAAATTCGATACGACCACCTTGACTACTCGACCGTAATTGATGCACGACGTTGAAACTACACAAGTAGCTCGGGTTCCTACTCCTCAATTGGAAACATCTCAAGAACATCCAGGGCTCTTATTCGACAAAATTAGCCTGAGAAGAAGCCAAATTTAAGCATAACCCAAAAATTAACTCTGTCAGGCATTATATTCCACATGAAGAGTGGAATGCCTCCCTGGATTGAATATGTATCGACGACGGCCAAAGGCTCCAACTCCCTATGGCATGTGAGGATGCAGGCGAACGAGGTGAAGTTCGGAGGATTTCTGACCCCTTATGATATCTTTCATCATTACAAAGAAATGGTAGCAAAAGGTGTTAATGGATAGCTATTGAAAGCAAAGGTTGATACGGATTTGACCATCAAGATCCCTTGAGTTGGCTCAAAACCAAGTTCAAATAAGATCTTTGGAATCCGATGCTGAGCTTTTCAAGGAAAAGGCCGAGGAAGCTGAAAGGGCTAAGAAAATGGTCGAAGAGAAGAAAAACCAGCTCGCTGATGCTAATGATTAACTTCTCCGAGCCATGGAGCGCCTTTCTAAGAGAGAACAAGATCAGAAGGCGGAGAATGTCGAGTTATCCTCGGCGGCGGCAGAAAGGTTTGGGGAAGGTTTTACAAGGGCTTTTTGTTAGGCTGAATTTCTTAATTCTAATATTGATATTTCTTAATGCAGCTTGAGGAAGGATGTTGTTGACAACCAATTGGTTAAGATCATGTAATCGTTTATTAAATGTACTTTTATTTTAATAAATGAACTATTTTGTGCAAATGCCATTTTTCTAACTTGACTATAATATGGAATATAAAATTAACTTGGCTAACTTAATCTAAATTTATATAACGCAGATAACTTTGACCTAAGCTATGATTAACTAATAACTTTAGCTCTTAAAACCAATTCTTCTACTTGCACCCCAAAATGAGCCGAATTTATTTACATGAACTTGCCTTGTGAAAAGACTAGAAAGAAGAACATCTAATATCCTTATTTATGTATGGTTCTTTTTCTACTGAGGCTCTCTTGAGGTTTGGTGGGGCCTGGTCTTGTATGTTAAGACGACTGACCTAATTGTGAAATATCTGTTTGTTGAGATAGTTTGTATCATGCCCCCCAAGTTGAAAAGAATTCGACCTCAAATTTAAAACTCCTGTAAATAACATAGTTAGTTTGCTCACAGTACAAAAAAAAAAACATTTCTAGATTTGGGATGTGAAGCTAACTTATGTTCATTAAGCTTTGGGAGTTCATATGTGTGCGTTCTATATACAGGCCATGTTTGGAAAGAATATTTGGGGATGAAATGACTTTTTGGTGAGTATCCTCTTAGAGGGTGAGAACCCTTAGGAGGTTTTTGAATATCATCCCTAAACTTCTTTATCAAAGATGTCAAGTATTTAGAATGTTTAGGTAAAGAAAAAGATAAGAAAGAACACCTTTGAGCTGTAGTCTGTATTTCTCCACAGGTCAATATTATGTTTTTACGGCGTGAGGTGAATTGATGATACCCGTTTTATCATTTCTTTCTTCATTTTTGTCATTTTCTCTTTTGTTTTTCATTTTTAATAGGTCTTTATTTACCTCTTTTTGGAGATAGAGGTTTCAATATGATCGTATGGCCTTGGAAGGGAAAATAAATCTTGTTAGTTAGGCCATCATGTAAAGTTTTCCTATCATATTGTCATGGCCTTCCTAAAAGAATATGGGTTGCTTCCATGGGCACAACATCACATAACACCTCATATTTATATTTGCCAATTGAGAAATATATGAGGACTTATTTATTAACAATTATTTCCCCCTCTTCACTTAGCCATTGCAATTTGTAGGGCTGTGTATGAGAAATGTTGGGTAATCCAAGTTTCTCCACCACTCTTGTACTTGCCACATTTGTACAACTACCCCCCATCAATTATCAAGGAACATAATTTGTCATTAATAAGACACCGGGTATGGAAAATATTTTCCCTTTGACTTTCATCATAAGCTTTTTGAAGTTGTCGTAACATGCGCCTTACTACTAACAAATCACCTTCACATGGTATTTCACACTTGTCCTCACTTGGGGATTTTGAAGAGGAAGAGGAACTATCTCTAGAAGATTGGGAACTATGCTCATTCACTACAACCCTCCCTTTGACCATCATATTCTTTTGGTTGGACAATTAGCAACAATGTGCCCAAAACCTAAACATTTAAAGCATTTTTGACTTGAGGTTTTGGTGGGTGATTTAGGAGTATAAGGTCTATCGCCAGACCCTTTATGATGTAGGGTGGTTTCTTTTGAGAAATTGGAAGGAGAATCTTGGTGTTGAAATTTGTTTTTGTCCTTCCAAGATGATTTGTAAAAGCCATCATTATGAGTATTTTTAAAAGAATTTTTCTTCAAATTCAACCTTGATGGCTAGGTCAACCAATTTTTCCAAAGAAGTATACTCATATAATTCTACAACATCTTGTATATCTCGTCGTAATCCACCCACAAATCTAGCAATCTTTGACTCTTCACTTTCATGCATATTAATTTTAGTCAATGTTACTTCCAAATCTTTAAAATACTCGTCTACACTCTTACATCCTTAATGAAGCGGTTGCAGCTTCAACAAGAGTTCCTTCCTATAATGAGGAGGAACAAACCATCGCACATGCATTCTTTCAAATCATACCAAGAGACCACGACTGGCCTCTTGTTTAGCCCAATGTCCATTACAGTTTGATGCTACCATTGCATGGCATAATCCTCAAATTCTAGGGAAGCTAACTGAACCTTTTGGTCTTCTTCGACCTCATACACATTAAAAATTTGTTCTACCTTAGCTTCCAATCCTAGATATACATTTGGGTCACTGTCCCCATTAAAACTAGGTAATTTTACAAAAGGTAGGGTTTTCTTTGGTTGTTGATGATGGCGCCAAGCTTCAAAATTTTGCATCCACCAATCTTCTTCTTCTTCATCTTGGCTTCCATAGTGCATGTAATGTTTAGTAGTTCTTCTAGGTTCCCATCTCCGCTCTCAGTTTTGTCTCTCTTGTGTATACTCTAGCCTTTGCATCCTTGTCTCTAGTTGCATCATGTCTTCTTCCTTTTGGTCCAAGCTCCTCTTGGTATCCTCAAGCTCCCCCAAAAGACGTGCCTTTTGAGGAGATAACGACTTTGAAGATTCTCCCGGAGACAATTGAGCCATGATTTGCACAAAAGAAAGCAAAAAATTAGTGGAAACAACAATTTAATGCATTTCACTCACGTGTATCACTCAACTATTTGGTAAGGGATAATTTAAATTCACTTAAGGAAGATTTGAACTCCAAAAGGTCTACACTTGGTAGCAACCCTTCAAGTGAAAGAGGTCAAAGCTCTTATCACTCAATCACCAAATAAATCCCAACAAAATTAAAGAAAGATTTGAAGACAAGTAATAAAAGTTAAAAGAAAGAAAGCTAAACCAAATTAGAATTTAGAGAATGACAAAACTTTTAACAATACAAACAAGAAAAGCACTTATGAAGACTCGAAGAAACTTACTTAAATTTTTAACTATGAAGTTTTGATTTTCTTAGAAATTATAAAAGCAAGGATAAAATTCCACAGATATGAAAACAATTTGCCACATAAAAAGAATCATCTTAATATTTTAATCTTGAAATGTGAATTGCATTCAAATTGTTTGTGTATTCTTTTTATGAATTTAAAATGTCCACATTCTTGACATGAATATTTTTTACTTCACTTTCAAATTTTCACAAAGAGAAAGGGATTCAATTCATATGATCATTTGAATTCTTTGTTTGGAACTAAATCAACTACCACTAAAACAATTTCTAGTTTCTTTTACTTCTTCACAATTAAAATCAAAATAAGAAGAAAGGAATTCAAAACTCCTAAAACACAGAGAACATAAGACTCAAGCAAAATAAGTAAGGGGAAAAAAATTACACAAAATAATTCAAAAGCATAATTTAAATTGCTTCATGAATAAAAATGAGGAATTGGAAATGACAAGAATTTAAAGGAGGAATTGAAATTGCTTGAAGATAAAAGCAATGATTGAAATGTGTTGAAAATTAAAGGCAGAAATCGACTAAAAAAATTAAGCACAATTTAACCATGTTCTGAATACCACATGATGTGAGTTGATTTTAAGATTGCACATTTTATGGGTTGCACTTTGTTTATGAGTTTTTGTTTTAAGTAGAATATGATGAGAAACCCAAAGAAGATTCCCATTGGACACAAACTTAACCAAGTGGTTAAGTAAGTGTGAAGGTTCACTTCTAGAGGGCAAAGAGACAACACAATTATATGGTGTTGATGATGAATATGTGCGGAATTAAAGAGCATATAAGGGAAAGAAAGAAGATGGAAACAAAATAAATAAAAGATGAACATAACAACATAAAGGAATGGAAAAGTAAAATGATGAAAGGAAAAATAAGCTTAGGATGATGAAGGTGTGGTCACGCCACTTGGAGGGGGAGGAGACTCCAAGATGAATGGTGAAGAGCCGCCACTTGAGGTGTACTACACTCAAGATAAAACCCAAGAATTTTAGGAGTATTAAAGTAAAAGAAAGAGTAGGGTAAATCCCTTGTGTGTATTGAACACATAGGGTTATGTTTGTATAGGAAAAGAAACATATGGGCTAAGCCCATTACGTAAATATGAAATATGTAACAATATCTATAATATCTAATAATATCTAACACTCCCTCTCAAGCTAGTGCACATAAATCTATGTACCCATCTTGCTACAAATGTAATCAATCCTAGGCTCTCGTAAAGGTTTAGTAAAAATATCTGCTAATTGATTATTTGAATTAACAAACTCAGTCTTGATATCTCGCAATATAATCTTTTCTCAAATGAAATCACAATCAATCTCAATATGTTTGGTCCTTTCATGAAAAAATGGATTTGAGTTAATATAAAGAGCAACCTGATTATCACATATAAGTGTCATTTGAGTTACCTCTCCAAATTGCAATTCTTTATGTAACTGTTTAAGCCAAATAAGCTCATAGTAGCTGAGGCCATAACTCTATATTTTGCTTTTGCAGTCGATCTTGCCACAACACTTTCTTTCTTGCTCTTCCAAGAGATCAAGTTATCACCAATGGAGACACAATAACTGGAAGTTGATCTTCTATTAGATGGAGATCCTGCCCAATCAGCATATGAATAACAAACGACTTTAGTATGGTTATTATGACCATATAACAATCCTTTTCTAGGAGATCCTTTAATGTACTTCACTATACGAATAACTGCATTCCAATGAACTTCACATGGAGAATTAAGAAATTGACTCACCACATTACCACACTAACTGCTAAGGAAATATCAGGACGAGTAATAGTGAGATAGTTCAATTTTCCAACTAATCTCTTGTACTTCTCAGGATCTGAAAGAGGCTCCCCCTGATTGGGTAAAAGCTTGACACTGGGATCCATGGAAGTATCAACAGATTTCGAATTCATCAACCCAATTTCCTCCAAAATATCCAATGCATATTTTCTTTGAGAGATAACAATACCAGTACTGGATTGTGCTACCTCAATCCCCAAGAAATATCTGAGTTTGCCAAGATCTTTGGTCTGAAAGTATTGACAAATGTGTTGTTTTACTTGTGAGATGTCATGGTGATCACTGCCTGTAAGAACAATGTCATCAACATATACTGCAAGATAGATACACCCAACACTCGTGTGACGATAAAAAACTAAATGATTTGTTTCACTACGAGTCATACCAATCTGTTGAACAACAATGCTAAATTTTCCAAACCAAGCCCTAGAAGACTTCTTTAGGTCATATAAAGATTTGTGAATACGACTTACCAATCCAGAAGACTCCCCCTGAGCAACAAAACCGGGAGGTTGCTCCATGTAAATTTCTTCCTGCAAATCCCCATTAAGAAAAGCATTTATGACATCCAGTTGATAAAGAGGCCATTGTTGAAGAGCAGCCATAGCTATGAATAAGCGAACATAAGCCATCTTTGCCACTGGAGAAAAAGTTTCACCATAGTCTAAACCAAAAACTTGGGTATAACCCTTAACCACAAGACGAGTTTTGAGACGATTAATAGTACCATCAGGACCAACTTTGATAACAAAAATCCACCTGCAACCAACAACAAATTTCCTATATGGTAAAGGAACAACTTCCCAAGTTTCATTATTTTGAAGCGCATTCATTTCATCAAGCATGGCCTGACGCCAACCAGGATGAGCTAAGGCATCACCTACAGATTTTGGAATGGATACAAAAGAAATAGACAAAAGGCAAGTATGAAAGGGTTGAGATAGTCTATGGTAACTCGAAGCAGTATAATGTGGAGAGGGATTACGGGTAGAATGTATACCTTTACGAATAGCAATAGGAAGATCAGGTTCAATTGTCGGAGGTTCAACTGTCAGAGCCGGAGGGGGATGAGGTTGGCACCAGAATAGAGTCAGCTGATGGACGATGAGACGTTTGACAACGACTATACACTTGAAGCATTGGTGGCAGTGGCGAATCGTTAGGTGCACTAGGCACAACAAGAGGAATATTAACTTGATTAGATGAAGACATAGAAGGAGAAGGACAAGACTTAAAGTAAATGGGAATATTCACTGAAGACCTAAACGTCTTTGCCAGATTCCTGATCAAGGAATCACTGAACGAGCTGGCTGTCATCCCTTGTACAAAGGTGGTGACTACCATGTCCTCATCCTGAGTTTGTAGTCTTACTAAGACTGCACAGGATCTACTCAAATATTCTTTAAGCGACTCTTTTTCCCTTTGTTTGACATTGAAAAGGTCATACAATCTTGGGGGGTTGACCTTACTAGTCGAGAACTGTTCCTTGAACATTCTAGAGAACTGAGTGAAAGAAGTGATGTGTCTGTCCGAGATTCCGCTAAACCATTGCATAGCTTTTCCTGTGAATGTGCCCATGAGCATTTTAGATCGGATTGCATCTAACCCTCCAGAGATGATCATTTGAGCCCAGAACGCCTTTAAATGATTTTTAGGATCCTCCACCTAGAGAAAAGCTTGGGTGTGATATAGTGAGGCGACACGGGCTCTTCCATAATTTCCTGAGGGAATGGCTTGTGGTCATCCCTTGAAGAAAAATCTGCTCAGCCTTAGCTTCTCCCCGGATTCGCTCTTGCTCGCGTCATTATTCTTTGTTTACCTCCTGGAGAACCCTCATGGCTTCCATAATTTTTTGCCAGGCAGGGGCCTCGCTTCCTTCAGATCCCAGCGGTTCTTGTGGTCCTTGCCTTGTGTTTATGATCACGTTAGAAGGCTTAGTTGCAAATGTGGGTGGGATCAGGTTTTATCAAGCCCCATGGTGGGCGCCAAATGTTCTCGTCGACTCACTTCGGTCAGTCTCTAAGGTGAGCTCCGCTTTGACTTATCTCCACGGGATGTTCCAAGATGTTGTTGCTAGATGACAAAAGGGGGCTCTACCTGTTGAGCACACTCTGATGATCAAGTTAGTGAGAATATTCAAACTATAAAATCTTTTTCAGCTTAAAGTATTCAAAAAAGCGTACCTTTACTAAGGGTCTTAAACCATTTTTATAGACATTCCTTCAATAATTTTCATCAAAGCGAATATAATCTTAACAACCAGAATATAATTTCAAGGAAAGGAATATAATCCCAACAACAAGAATGTGTACCTTTGTTTTCAGGTACCATGCAACATATTCTTAATAACTTTATTTACATCAAAATATATAATTAACAATTTCGGTTAATCACCACGTGGGTTGGTTTTTAATTATTTATTTAATAAGAACCATTGACCATCTAGGCCTATCTCATGGCATGTTATTGGGCCCATACTTGACCTAGGCCGAGCTGGGTATAAATTATCTACCGAGCTTACTACATTTAAGTGCTTGGGCCGAGGATCCGAGCACGTCCGGTCAGTACAAAAAATTTCCAATTATATCCATTCCCTATGTGTTAAAGGGACATGATGTGATAATGGAATAAAGCTCTTCATGCAGTATTAAATGAATCGGTCCGAAATTTCGACATTCTTGACATTTTTGGATGAAGATTTTAACGTCTTTTTTCATTGTTGGCCAATAGTAATCAAATCGTAATGCTCTGGCAGTCATGCAATGAGCTTCTGAGTGTAACCCACATATTTCGTGGTGTAGTTTAATCATTAAATATTCTGCTTGCTTCTTATCTAAACATTTTAGTAAGGGCGAGGGGAACCCTCGTCTAAAGAGCTCGTTGTATAACATGGTGTAGTATGCGGCCTATCAACGTATCTTTTTTGCTTCACTAAGGCTACTAGGTAGCTCATTTTTAGTGAGATAGGTAATGATCGGGGTCATCCAATTTGGAACTCCCAGATTCACCTGTAACACGTCCATATGGTCTTAGCTTGACATATTCAATGTTTTTTGAATTAGTGTGCGATGTTGTCTTACGTTTTTGGTACTAGCAAGTTTTGACAACAAATCAGCTCGATCATTGGCCGTTGGAGGTACATGTATTATTTGAAATTGTTCAAAGCGTCGTTCAGGGCGATGTAGTACTTTTGAAGCATAAGTTCTTTTGCTTTATATTCTACCTTTATTTGACTTGTGACTAGTTGGGAATCACTATACCATTTGACCTTCTTCACTCCCATTTCATGGGCTAACTTCATTCCAGCGACCAAGACCTCATATTTAACTTGGTTGTTGGATGTTGTGAAGTTAAATTGTTGTAAAGTTAAATTGTATTGCTTATTCCAATGTGATTTGATCAAGTCCTTCAAGTATGACCTCAGTTCCACTACCTTTTTTAATTGGTGAAACATCAACATATGCAAAGTCCATCACTTAAGTTCTTCTCCAATCTGGGGAAGCTCTATAATAAAGTCAGCCAAGAATTGGGTTTTCATCGGTCCCCGACCTTCAAAGTGGAGTCCAAACTCTGATAATCGCCTATGTTATCATTCTGCTGGCTAAATCGAGCTTATGAAGGACATGTTTGATAGGATAATCATTTCGGACTATAATGTCAAAACTTCAGAAATAATGTTTGAGTCTTCCTGAGAACACCAATGCCTATACCAATTTTTGAATAATTTGGTATCTTTCTTCAGTTGGTTATAATGTTCAGCTAGTGAAATACATGGGTTGTTTCCTTTTTTCCTTTTCATAGACTAGAACTAAGCATACCACCAAGAAGGAAATACCAAGGTAAAGAATCAAAGAGGAGTTTTGGCTGGACTTACCAGTGTTGATAAAGAGGCAATACCGCCTTTCAACCTAGTGAACATATCTTCACACTGTTGATTCCACTCAATTCTTTTTTCACCTTTCAATGATCGAAAAGGGATTTTCCTTCTCCGCTAGTTTTGGAATGAATCAGTATAGTGAAGCGAGTTTCCCATTTAACCATTGAAGATCCTTAAGGGTGGTCGGACTTCCCGAATTTGTGGTTGCTTCACATTTTTCCGGGTTCACTTCTATTCCTTTTGTTGGTGATCATGAAGCCTTAAAACATTCCTCCTCCTACTCCAAAAAAGCATTTATCTAGATTGAGACGCACGTCATGCGCTCAAATTTGAATGAAAACTTTCTCCAAATCAACTAGATGGTCTTTGGCCGTCGAGGTCTTTACCACCATGTCATCTACATATACTTCCATTCATTTTTCTATTAGATTAGAAAAGACCTTGTCCATTAAGCGTTGATATGTAACTCACGCATTCTTAACACCAAACGACATAACCTGGTAGCAAAAGTTGGTCCCATTAGTCATGAACATTATTACTATGGATGACAAAGTGGGCGGGCCAAACGGGTTGGTCCGCGACACGCTGAGAAAATGTGGGGTGAACTGCCTATTTCAAGCCGCTGGCTTGCTTAGCCTGTCCCACATAACTTGCAGCCCGCACGGACCAAGTGCAAGGCGGGCTTACCCAAATATTCCTCATATTTTAAAAATTTAAAAATTTCTTTCTGTACCCCTATCATTTTTTCTTGTAGCCTCAAAAAGTCTAAAATTATCTATTCCATATTCTATAATCCAAACACAAATTTGTATTATAGATTGAACAATCTGAAATATTGTACAATCCAAAACACAAATTTTAACTTCCAGATTCTATAACCTGAGAAGTCTTTGAATTTCACATTTTGGAACTAAAGAAAAACTATCCAACAAAAAATGTCAAATGTTAATTTGAATATTTTTTTAAGTAAGGGGTGCTAGAAGAAAGGGATGAAGGTGGAGGAATAAACTACCCTCGATCCCTAATTCATAACATCTTCATGAAATTCGATAATAGTTTTTTAATATTTAATAATGTTTTTTTTTCTTTCTAAAATGCATAGATTATTTAGGTTTCAATTCTCATGAAGTACTAAATGCACTAATTAGAACTTAGGCCTTTTTATAATAAAATTTAAATATAATATTATTATATGTATTATTTTTTAAATTAGAATAGGCCTATGAGTCTACATCTATTGTCTTAAAAAAATGTATATATGTAATGAAATATTTTATTTTATTATTCAATTTATTAGTACGATTGAAATTCAAATTTGATTAAAAATCAAAATATTATTATAAGTTTTTTTATGTATATCTTATTACGCATGTATCATGATAATAATAATAATATAATAATAATATAAAATCATTTACCTAATTCATCAAAATAAGAAAATAAAAATTTAATAAACAAAACATAAATTTATTCAAAATTTATATTTAATTTTTTATTAATTAAAAAGATATTTATTATAGGGGCTGGATATTTTATGCAGGTTGGACCAATCTTACCCACATTTTATAGATCAAATTTAAAATGAACCTACGCGAGGTGGATTCACACTCATTGCCATCCCTAACTATTACCATAGTTGTAGAATTATAAAATTCGGCAATGCATATCATCGTCATGGTTTATCGTCTCATCTTCATTATTTGAATTAGAAACAATTATGAAATCAAAGAAAGAATTCATTTAATATGACTCAATTATTTTTTAATGTTGCTTATCCAATGGAGTTGTGTGCCTTGATTTTTTTCAATTTCCTTTGCTTACTTATATATTTTTTAAAAGACTAACATGCATTATATTGCTAAATAAATTTAACATGCCATTAAAGTTGACGGTTTAAATTTCAATTATTATTTATAACATATGATAAATATAATAAAAACATATAAAAGAACATGAAGTGTCTAAACCAATACTGAAGTCGAAATAAATATACAACTACAAGGAGGTAGAACTTATAAGTAAATGTAAGCTCATCAAATTTACCATTCAACCATAAAGGACCTAGTAAGAATTAAGATAAATTAAACATTTATTCAATAATCAATTATTATAGGAAATTTTATATATATATATATATATATATATATATATATATATATATATTTGAAACATATTAAAATAAAAAATTAAAAGTTTTCTCAATATAAAGAAATTGTAATTACACATTGAAAGAT
>Ga0123342_1004853_pt1 | contig 20129 bp, 23 predicted proteins | sample Turbeawhitnodule_FD_89960 | JGI IMG/M metagenome (GOLD analysis project Ga0123342, IMG submission 89960) | Root nodule microbial communities of legume samples collected from Mexico - Turtle bean Mexico white nodule | ecosystem: Host-associated > Plants > Roots > Nodule | place: Mexico: Nepantla... | reverse complement strand
TTAACAACTGGCGACTACACGTGCCTCCCGACTTCCTTCCTATCTGCCAACCTGGCGCCTTGTCAACACGCCTACACTGTAGCAGGATGCCACGTCATCACACCCGACCACCAGGGCGGTACATCATCCTAACAAGTTGGGCAAAGGGCGTCACAAGTGTGACCATTGTGGAAAACTTGGCCAAAAAATTGACAAATGTTATGCCTTACATAGTCGTCCTCCTAAATCTGTTGTGGTTGCCAAAACTGCTCCTGTGCAACCTTCTACTGTGGACCATCCTTCATTTGATACCCGAGCCAACCTGCTATTTTCAATGAATTTCTTAAATGGTATGAGGATTGTTAGAACCCTGGTTCCACTGCTTCTGTTGCACATTCTGGTACATCTTTTGTTGGCCTCACTCACTTTACTTCCCTTGGCCCTTGGGTTTTAGATTCAGGTGCCATAGATCACATTACTGGTAATAAATATTTTTTTCTCTTCCCTATCTACTATGGGTTATTTACCTTCGGTTACCATGGCCAATGGATATAGGGTACCATCACATGGTGTTGGTACTATTAATCTTTTCCCTTCTTTATCTATGATAATTTTCTTTATGTTCTTTACCAGAGATTATGTTTCTTTACAGGACCGGAGTTCGGGACGGATGATTGGCACTAGATGTGAGTCTCAAGGGCTTTATCAACTACAGATCTCTGCACATGTTGGTGAGATTATGGATTCTCCATCTCTCATTCATGCTCGGTTGGGTCATCCTAGTCTTGCAAAATGCAGCAGCTTGTTCCAAGTTTGTCTAATGTATCTAGTTTATCGTGTGAGTCATGTTAGTTAGGGAAGCACATTTGTAGTTCTTTTCCTAGTAGTGTCTCACAACATGCTTCATCTCCTTTTGTCGTAGTTCACTATGACATTTGTGGACCAAGTCGTATTAAGTCTAATTTAGGATTTCAATATTTTGTTAATTTTATTGATGATTATTCAAGATGTACTTGGGTGTTGTTTTTAATGAAAATCGTTGAGTTGTTTTCTATATTTTAATTATTTTACAATGAAATTAAAAATCAATTTGGAATTTCCATTCGATTTTTTTTAATGATAATGGACGTGAGTATCTTTCTCATTCTTTTCAAAATTTTATGGCTTCATATGGTATTCTTCATCAAATTTCATGTGGTTATACACCTCAACAAAATTGGGTAGTTGAGCGCAAGAATAGACATCTTGTTGAAACAACTCGTGCTCAGCATTTTTGGGGTGACGTTGTTCTTAGTGCATGTTATCTCATTAATCGCATGCCATCTTTAGTTTTAGATGACAAAATTCCTCATTCTATTTTATTTTCACATGACCCTCTACACTCTTTACCTCCCAAAGTTTTTGTGTCCAGATGCTTTGTTCACAATTTTAGTTCTGGTCTTAATAAATTATCTTCTAAGTCACACAAATGTGTCTTTTTAAGGTTCACTAGATCACAAAATGGATATAAATGTTTCTCACCTTCTTTAAACCATTATTTTATTTAAGTAGATGTCACCTTCAATGAATCTTCCCTTTACTTTAAATCTTGTCCTTCTCCTTCTATGTCTTCATCTAATCAAGTTAATATTCCTCTTGTTGTGCCTAGTACACCTAAAGATTCACCACGGTCACCAACTCCTCAGGTGTATAATCGTGTCAAACGTCTCATCGTCCATCAGATGACTCTCTTCTAGTGCCAACACCTTATCCCCCTTCGGCTCCGAAAGTTGAACCTCCGATAGTTCAACCTGGTCTTCCTATTGCTATTCGTAAAGGTATACGTTCTACCCAGAATCCCTCTCCACATTATAATGCGTTGAGTTACCATAGACTATCTCAACCCTTTTATACCTACATTTCATCTATTTCTTCTATATCCATTCCAAAATCTGTAGGAGATGCCTTAGCTCATCCTGGTTGGCGTCAGGTCATGCTTGATGAAGTGAATGCGCTTCAGAATAATGGAACTTGAGAACTTGTTCCTTTCCCATTTAGGAAAACTGTTGTTGGTTGCAGGTGGATTTTTGCTATCAAAGTTGGTCCTGATGGTCCTATTGATCATCTCAAAGCTTGTCTTATGGCTAAGGGTTATACCCAAATTTTTTATTTAGACTATGATGATAATTTTTCTTCAGTGGCAAATATGGCTTATGTTCGCTTGTTCATAGCCATGAATACTCATCAACAATGGCCTTTTTATCAATAAGATGTAAAAAATGCCTTACTTATGGGGATTTGCAGGAAGAAATTTATATGGAGCAACCTTCCAGTTTTTTTTGCTCAAGGGGAGACTTCTTGATTGGTATGTCGTCTTCACAAATCCTTATATGGCCTCAAGCAGTCTCCTAGGGCTTGGTTTGGAAAATTTAGCAATGTTGTTCAACAATTTGGTATGACTCGCAGTGAAGCAGACCATTTAGTTTTTTATCGTCACACGAGTGTTGGGTGTATCTATCTTGTAGTATATGTTGATGACATTGTTCTTACAAGAAGTGATCACCATGGCATCTCACAAGTAAAACAACATCTTTGTCAACACTTTCAGACCAAAGATCTTGGCAAACTCAGATATTTCTTGGGGATTGAGGTGCACAATCCAATACTGGTATTGTTATCTCTTAAAGAAAATATGCATTGGATATCTTGGAGAAAATTGGGTTGATGAATTCAAAAAAATTTGATACTCCCATCCCATGGATCCCAATGTCAAACTTCTACCGAATTAGGGGGAGCCTCTTTTAGATCCCGAGAAGTACAAAAGATTAGTTGAAAAATTGAACTGTCTCATTGTTACTCGTCCTGATATTTCCTTTGCAGTCAGTGTGGTGAGTCAACTTCTTAATTCTCCTTGTGAAGATCATTAGAATGCAGTCATTCTTATACTGCAGTACATTAAAGGATCTCCTGGAAAAGGTTTGTTATATGGTCATAATAACCATACTAAAGTCATTTGTTATTCAGATGTTGATTGGGTAGGATCTCCATCTGATAGAAGATCAACTTCTGGTTATTTTGTCTCCATTTGTGATAACTTGATCTCTTGGAAGAGGAAGAAACAAAGTCTTATGGCGAGATCTAGTGGAGAAGCAGAATATAGAGTTATGACCTTGGCTACTTGTGAGCTTATTTGGCTTAAATAGTTACTTAAAGAATTGCAATTTGGAGAGGTCACTCAAATGACCCTTATATGTGATAATCAGGTTGTTCTTCATATTAGCTCAAATCCAGTTTTTCATGAAAGAACCAAAGATATTGAGATTCATTGTCATTTCATTCGAGAAAAGATTATATCGGGAGATATCAAGACTGAGTTTGTTAATTCAAATAATCAATTAACATATACTTTTACTAAACCCTTACGAGGGCCTAAGATTGATTACATTTGTAACAAGCTAGGAACATATGATCTATATGCACCAGCTCAAGGGGGAGTGTTAGATATAATTAGATGTTATTAGATATTATGAGATATTATAGGTATTGTTAGATATTTCATATTTATGTAATGGGCTTAGCTCATATGTTTCTTTTCCTATATAAACATAACCTTATGAGTTCAATATACATAAGAGATTTACCCTATTCTTTCTTTCCCTTTAATAGAAATTAATTTAAAATATAAAGTAGTAAGTAGCTAAAACTTTGGTACTTAATAGTTAGATACCAATTTAGACACTATTTTATAATTTTTTATTAATTATAAAAACTACTTTATATACCAATAATTTTTTAGTTTAAAAAAATGGTCTCTAATTTAGTTAAATAATAACTAATTACTTTAGTCACTAAAATTAGTTTCTATTTAATTATTTTCTTATAGTGTGCGTGTTAACAAAGAAGGCTTCAACCAAGCTATCTGACATTACCAAAGATGTCGTTGATAGGAAGCTAGTGTCATGGACGGGCTGAAGAGGAGGAGTTAGAGGAAAAGGCATCTGAGCTTTGACATTTTTATGTTCCTTTTTTCTTTTCTTGTCCCTGGCTCTAGCCCCAAGTTCTGGGTCCCACCTTTTGAATATATAATACAAGGATTTTGTCTTTTATTTTGTGCAAGTTTTTATTTGCATTTTCTAGTAAAAATTGAGTATGATCATGGTCGGCCAAACATTCGTAACAAATTGTGCGCTATTTAACTTTGTTAATGCTGACTGCACGATAACCACTTTGAAATAAGCGTTCTTCCAAAATTTGCTAAGAATTTGTTAGATTGTTGATCGGTTTTCTCTTGTTTTTCTTTTGAGTGGGTCGACCGACCCTTAAGTTCTTTTGTGTTTTAGTAATTGGGAGGCATTACCATTTTGGGCAAAACTTCCTAAGACGATAGTAAAATTAGATGTCGGGATGGATTTCCATTTGGCGCAAAGCTTCCTTGACGAAGCCGATGATATTTTGAGCATCAGGGGGGATTTTAAATTTAAGGAAAAGCTTCCTTGATCGAGCTGATAGCGAATTTTAGGTGTTGGGAGAATTGTCATTTCAAGTAAACCTTCCTTGACCGAGCCGAGCTAAGAGATAGTTTCGTGATGGATCGTTATGACCTTGATGCTCAACCATATTCATAATGAAGCTTCCTTAGTTGAAATAATGTAAAGTAAATTATAAAGAAGTGCCTTGTTAAAACCTTCACGATGGAAAACTATTCTTAGGGATAAAACAATCGAGCGAGGATATAGTGCATGTTTCATGTTCAATAACTGTAGTAATACTTGAGGTGAGTGACATTTGACATCCTCGATAGAGATTTTCCTAAAAGAAATTCTAAGTAGTAAGCTCTGCCAGCAGTTACATCTCGTATATGGAAGGGTCCTTCCCAAATGACTGAGAACTTTCCTTTGGTCTTCTTGACTTCATTGTGCATTCTCCACACTAAGTCTCATTTTTTAAAGCTTATTGGTTTTTATCTTGGAACTATATCTCCTTGTTGCCCTTAGTTTTCACGCTTCCTTTATGATCCTACTACTGTCTCTGAATTCATTAATTAGGTCTAGACCGACCGTCAAGCTTTCTTGCTTTAAATCAATGTTGAACATTTGTCTTCTTAGAGAAGGTTCCCCTACTTCCACTGGAATAATTATCTCGATACCGTGGTTGATTGTGGGGTGCATCGATATGCCCATAAGACTTCTATAAATTCTTCGGTCTACTTTCTCTTTGTGATGCTTAGTCATTTCTTTAACTCATTAGCATGACCTTGTTTGCTGCCTCGGCCTGTCCATTGGTTTTGGGATGCTCTATCAAACTGGTAATATGTTTGATACCAAGTTCTTTGTAGAAATTTGCGATTCCTCGGTCTATAAAATGTTGAGCATTGTCTGTGTCAATTGTGTGTGGGATGTCGAACCGACATACTATATTTTTCCATATGTCGACCTCAATCCACTTTGTAAAATAATCAGCACCCACCAGAAGAAACTTGCATTGCCCCTTCCCTGGACTGAAGGGTACAATGATATTCATTCCCTAGGCTAAGTAAGTAACTACTACCAACTGAACAATTGATTCCTCTCCTCCGATCGCACTTTCCTTCCTCTCATTACTGTAATGTTCGAGTTTCAGCTCTCGGTCGGACTGCACCGACAAAAGGTTCTTCAACCCTCAAGTGAGTATTCAGGATTTTGGGTGCTATTAATGCTATAATGATGACATATCTTTGCTTTGTCTTGAGTGCTTATTTATACAGTTATAATGACCTTGTTATTTATGGGTCATAATTAATGTGTATAACCATAAAAATAGTGTTACCTAATTTATTTTCTATTCATTTTTACTTTCACCTTGACGCATTTCACAAAAGTTGATCGGCCAACATTCGATACCAAAGCTATAAGATCGTCTGACCCCGACCAATATAAATCTCAAATATTAATTCAAAAATCAACTTGATTACTAAATACATAAACTATAGAGGAATTTAATTAACTGAAATCTTACATGAAAAAAAAATCCACACATGCAAACATCAATGAAAAGAAAAAAAAAAATTAAGGGAAAAGAAAACTTACTCAAATATTTGATTATTGAATATGCAACACTCTATTGACTCTTAAGTTGTGCATTCTGATAGAATAAAAGATCATATGAAATTTTAGAATCTTAGAAATAAGGTAGAAATAATATGAAAAAAAATTAGAGAAACGACGAGATTTGCAAAATTAATTACTAACTAATTAAAGTTACAATTTACATATTAAACCTATTTTAAATTTTCCCTTTCCTTAAAATTATACTACTAAACAATAAAAAATAGATTTTACAAAATTAATATTGAATTTTATATAATTAAAATTCACATAGTCGAATATTATAGAATATAAAAATTATATTATAAATAAAATTCACAACAAACTAATATAAATATCTGAATCATGTTTTTGAATTTACAGTACATAATATAAATTGTTATATAAGATTATTTTTAACTATTAAAGTTTATCTAAGAAGTATTTATTATTAATTTTAAATATAGATGGTTAAAAAGTGGAATAAAAAATTTATTTGATTTTACATTTTCAATTGTTCTTTTTAATGATTATAAAAATAATGCGAAAATGTAATTTCAAAAGATAAACTAGAAAATAATATTAAAAATGTCTGTAATGAATGATATTTTATTATAAAAAAAAAGAATATTGTAATTTATAACAATATTTTAAATAACTGTCAAAAACATTAATAAGTCGTAAATTCAAATAAAGTTCCCGTAACTTGAGACGGATATATATCCCATGAAAAACACAATTCCATGGTACCACGTTATTTGTGTTGTTGAGTGGGACCATTTCAGCTATAATTGTGCACACCTAACCTACCGTATGGCCCTCACTTGCTTTCCACAAAATGTGTTTGACCAGACGTTGTGGACTGTTAGTCCTATTTCTTTTCATTCCATTTTTATTTTTACTTTCATGCATCAAGTTGAGAAGATGGAAATATAGAAAAAAGAAATTGAAAAAAATGAAACAAAATATTTCATTATTTGATAAAGTGGAAATAATTGAGAATAAAGAGAAAATGCCTTGAATTATATTATTTGATTGATTTGATATAAAATAAAAATAAAATACAATGAGTAACTTTTATTTATTTATACCATTTTATGAAAGCTTTAACATTCTCACTCTCATTCCCTTTTCCTTTTACTTTTTTTCTTCTTTTGCCCTCTAAAGTCTTTTCTATCCTTCTAACTTCTCTTTAATTTCATCTCTTTCATATTTGGTCACATTTCGGGACTTAGAAATTATTCTTAATCAATTATATTTTTAAATATAATAAGTTACTATTTAATTTTTAAAAAAAAATTATTTTTTAATGAATCTATTATTAATCTTAGTGGAGTTAGTTGAGAAAATTGATCATCTAAATTTAGTTAAGTTTATATTAAAATTTTGTTGTGTTTGAATACTTTGTTATATGTTCTTAAATTTTGAATAATTTTATTGTTTGGATTTGAAGTTGCTTTGAAAAAAGAAATTTCATGATATATATAACTTTAGAATAGATCATCTAGATGTAAGGGTGACTCGTAATAAGATTTTTGTTTATATGCATGAATTGTGTTTTGTTTGAATATTGAAATTGAGTGTTATTTGACTTTTGACAGGTACATAGTTTATTAGACCAATATTTGAACGAGTAAAGTTAATTTCCTAGCTTGATTCTATGATATTTTCGCCCAAGCGAAGGATTTTCGTTCAAACGAAAATAGAACATAAATCCAAGCATACTTTCGGGCCATTTTCACTCAAGCGAAGGATATTTAACTCAAGTGAAAATAGCACTACAACTCAACCTCTGATTTGGCCGGATTTTTGTTTAAGAGAGTTAATTCTCACTAAGCAAAAATAGCATTACTACTCTTCCTTTTGACCATATTTTCATTCAAGAGAGAAATTTTTTGCTAAAACAAACCAATCTTATCTCAATCTAAACTATTTTCACTCAATCTTGTCTCTTTAATGGGTTGTGTGTTAATGTTTATTTTAAATGTAAAATAAATATTAATTTGCATATTTAATTGAATGTGGTTTTGTTTAAAGGATGTATGTTGTATGAAAATGGTTGTTGAGAGTGATGAGAATTGTATGGATTTGTGATAAGTGTCATATTTCAGTAATATTTTATAACATACACTTATCAATATTTATTGATAAAATAACTATAATTCAACTCCTATTTTTTTAATTTACACCTTTTTACATATTTTGTGATTATAAAATGAATAAGAACAATTTATTCCTAAATTAGTGTTAATTTCAACATTATAGGAGAAAATAGAGATTTAAGAACTAAAGAAGAATAAACAAGTTGGAAAGGGAAAGTTGGAATATTCAAAACTCGCCCAAGGCTCACCCAGACAAGTTCACTCCAGAGAAGTTGGGCTTTTTCTCGTCAAACTCGCCCAATCAAATAATAACTCATTTAGGCAAGAAGTCACTTAGCTGAAGCTCAACTAGGTTAAATATGAGGCGTAAGGCATAACCCTGGACATCATTGAGATCATTGGGAGAATAAAAGGAGATAGAATACCCTAGAGGAGGCAACTGTCAAGGAGAAACATCTTGGATCTTCTTTTCTAGCTTTCCATTCTTGTAATGGCCAACACGAGTGACTAATTTTTCCCTTTGGGATTGAGAGTAATATGTTCAAAATATTATGAATTGAGGTGATATTTATCTATAATATTTTATTTCTTGATAGATGATTGGTATTATCATTTTATTTTCAAAGCTTGAAGTATTCATGATTTTGATCCTTAGATCTGATTGGAAAGTGTTTCTAAGATTCTGACCTAAATGATAATGCTTAACATATTTGAATGTAAGGAATAAATTTGAAATGTTAAATTCTTTCTACAATATGTTCATAATGATAAGAAATTTTTATAAATATGCGAGGAATCGATATTTGGGAGACTCTCTTAATAATTTTGTATGCGAGGAATCAATATGAATGATTTTTATATGTGCATCAATATCAATCAAGACTGAATATTATAACCTTTTGTAGAAATACAAACGAGTAAAAAGATGAATCCTAATCCTAATTTTCCCAACTGAATCAAACAAATCTTTTAGTTTGCATTATTTATATTCTTACAATTTCATCATACACAACAAATTTTCCAACAACTTTTACATATTGTTTTCTATTTAATGAATATTATACTTGAGAATTTAATTGTTCCTTGTGGGTTCGGTATCCATCATTACGGACAAATTATTACTTCTAACACGATACACTTGCCATAAAATAGTCATCAAGTTTTGGCGTTGTTGCGAGGGAAGAGTTTTAATTTTTTAGTACAAATTTCTAAATATTGTGAATATTTTTTTATTGTTTTTAATTTTTACTTTTTTTTTATTTTCAAATTTTGTTTTCAATTTTAATTTGTAAAAAATTTATTTTTACTGCTAATTACTCCTTGTGTTAATCCTTGAGTGAGTTGTCTTGTATGAAATTAAGTGGTTAAGTTCTCAAAGACCAATTACTATTTGAATCACAAATTGAAAAGGCAACTAGAAGAAACAAGAAGACGAAGAGAAAAAAAACAAGCAGACACTAGAGAAGAATCCTCAACCACTTTTTCCCTTCCTATTAATATTTTTCAGGAAGAAAGCATGCAGTAGTGAAGAGCAACCACCACAACCTAGGAGAACACTTAGAGATTATGCTATGCAGTAGGGCCAAGACATTTTTTTAGTATTGCAATACCTACTACGACCAAGGCCTTGGAAATGAAACCTGCATTCCTTAGTCTGATTAGTACCCATCAATTTACAACAATGGACCATGAGGATCTGTATACACATTTGTCTACATTTTATGAATTTGTGGGAACAATGGGCTTTCAATCATGTGATATTGAAATTGTTTATCTGCGTTTGTTTCCTTTTTAATTGGAAGTAGAAGCTAAGGAATGACTCAAGTCACATCCAAATCAGAGTCTTACCAACTGGAAGGATGTAGAAGAAAAATAATTTACAAATATTTTTTTCCACTATCGAAAGCTACATCAAAAAAATTCTGATATTTCTATGTTCAAACAATAATCAAATGAATCCTTCCAGAGATTCAAAGTGATGCTGAGAAAATTCCCAATTCATGGGTTTGAAGACATTGCTCAATTGAGTATCTTTCATCAATATCTCATATCTCATATCACATTTCATCAATATCTTAATGATATCAAGATGCTTCTAGACGCTACAATTGGTGATACAATGATGACGATTGATGCAGAGCAAGAAACAAAGATTATTGATGCATTGACATCAACAAAATATCAAGCCCAAAATGATAGACTAATTGAGCCAAAGAAGGGGATGATGGGTCATAATACTTCAAATGCACTTTTGGCTCAGAACAAAATTCTGACACAATAGATAAAAGCATTGATGAAATAAATATCTAATCTACCACAACAATTAGAAGTTGTGCATTCTTATCATAATCAAATTCAATCAATGAAATGTGATTTTTGTGGAGGTCATCATCTAAATGGTCTCTGTTCTTTTCAAAATAATTTATCTGAAGAAAAGGTTCATTATATGGGAAATCAAGGAAGGCAAGATGGGTTCTCCAATAATAATTATTATCCTCAAGGTTAGAGAAACAATCAAGATCAAATTGTTGGGTGGAAATAAGATACTAATCCATTGAGTAAGCAAGGCCCTTTCAATAACAACAACCATTATATCCTTCATTTTAGGAGAGAACAAGCAAATTGGAGGATGCCTTAGAGAAATTTATGCAAGCAACACTGTCCAACCAAAAGAATATTGATGCTTCTATTCAAAGTTTGGAGACACAAATGGAGCCGATTGCAAAATAAATGGAGGACTATCATAATGGTCAATCTATAGGCAACACATAGACAAAATCCAAGGAGCAATGTAAGTCAGTCACTACCAGAAGTGGAATAGTTATAGGAGAAGGGATAGGTGACAATTTGATTGTTGGTGAGGAGGAAAAAAGAGAGGAAAGAAAAATTGAGTGTGAGGTGGAAAAAGAAGAGGAAATAGAAAAAGAGAGTGTACACTAAGAAAAAAAAAGGAGAAAAAAAGTGATAATATAAAGAAGCATGCTCCAATCCTAGATTTACCTTACCCTCATTCTCCCTCAAGGAAGAATATAGAACAACAGTTTATTAGATTTTGTGAAATTTAAGTTGTTGGAGATCAATATTCCTTTTACTGAAGCTTTGGAACAGATGCCCACGTATGCCAAATTTATGAAGGATTTGGTAAAAATAAAGTATCCACATGGCATAGTTGAAGATCTTTGGTGAAGTTAGAAAATTTTTATTTTCTAGTTGACTTTTTAAACATGGACATAAAGGAAGATGTTGAAGTGCCTCTCATTCTTGGATGCCCATTCATGAAAATTGCAAAAATTATGATTGATATGGATGAATGACAGTTAAAAGTCCATATACAAGATGAAGAAGTTGGGTCTTATGTATTTGAAGCTATGAAACATCCAATTGACCAGAGAGATTGTTTTAGAATGCATGTATTTGATGAACTGTATTTGGAGAATTAGAAGCAGATATCTGAAGATGACCCATTGATAACAATGAAGATTTAGAGGCTTGGGAAGAAAAAGAAGTCAAGGATTGCTTACAATACCCGGAGAAGGCAAAAAAAATGTATCAGGAGGTTTCTGAAGAATCAAAGTTGAATAAAGCCAATCCTCATAAAAAAATAAAATTGAAACAATTGTCATCTCATCTGAGGTATGTTTTTATTGCAGAGAATAGGGAGAAAATAATCATCATAAGTAATCTTTTATCAGAAAAAGAAGAGCAATAGGTAATAAAAGTAGTGAAAGTGAATAAAGAAGCTATAGGATGGACTTTTACTAACTTGAAAGGTATAAGCCCATCATATTGTATGAATAAAATGTTGAACAAAAAGCTTTGATGTCTCCAAATCCAAGGGGAAATCTTGAAGACCTTTCTACTGGGTGTGTGTGTGTTGTTTAGTTGTTTGAAACTTGTTAGTTCACTCATTAAGATGATCCAAGTTCATTTGAATCTTGATCTTTTTGTAAAGATGTGTTTTCTAAAAGGGTGTGAAATTTCATCCTGTTGAAATATCTATTCAACCTGTTGTTTGACACTTAGTGGTTTTTAAAATGGTTTGGAAAAGCTTAGCTTTGTTTTGGCTTTGTTGTCAAACAAATTCAACCAGTTGTTTCAGTAAATCAATTTGTTGTTTTTTTGTGAAAATCGTAACAGAACTCTATTAAGTGGTTTTAATTTGTTTTAAATGATTCCAACATGTTATGGTTTTTTACTTATATGCTTTGACCATTTGATTGAGGCATATAAAGGTTGTTATACACTCCTTTGCATTAACTAAGAAAGAGATATTAATCAAAAACAATTTTCAAGATTTCAAAAGCTTTGGATCATCTCAAGTGTGTGGAATAGGATTGGGTTTTGTACTTCTAAACTTTAAGCTTTGATTTACCCAGATGTATTTTGTTCCTTTTCTTCCTTGAACATTGTATTTTTGTGTGTTCTAGTGTGGTGTAGTTTTAGAAGATGTTTCTGGAAACTTTGTTGTTTGCTAAAAGTAGTGTGTGTTCTTGAGGGGTTCAAGATCATCACTTTTAGTGTGTATTTTGTAATCTAGGTTTGATTACATAGTGAATTCTTAGTGGTTAGTTGAGGAATGGATGTAGCTCTTAGTTAAGAGTGAACATATAAACATCTTGTGTGAATCTCTCTATCCCTATACTCATTAAATTGTTTTAACATTGTTTTTCAAATCTGTTGGTATAAACAATTGGTTGGTTAAGGCCTCTAATTCTAAAATAAAATTCATATGGAGCAAGATTTTAAACCTATAGCTCAACCTCCAAGGCGTTTCTATCCTACTATGAAGGATGTTGTTAGAAAGGAAGTGCAAAAGCTTTTGGAGACAATGATGATTTATCCCATTTCAGACAATTCTTGGGTTATTCTTGTACAGATGGTGCCTAAGAAAGGAGGTATGAAAGTTATTCATAATGAAAAAAAATTGTTAATTCCTACAAGAACTGTTACAGGATGGAGAATGTGTATTGATTATAGAAAACTAAATCACGCTACGCGAAAGGATCATTATCCATTACCTTTTATGGAATAAATGTTCAAAAGATTGGCAGGTAAGACATACTATTATTTTTTGGATGGTTACTAAGGTTATACTCAAATTGTGGTGAATCTAGAAGATCAAGAGAAGACATCATTGACTTGCCCATTTGGAATTTTGCTTACCGGAAAATTCCATTTGGGTTATGTAATGCTCCATAAACTTTCCAAAGGTGTATGTTTGTTATTTTTGCAAATATAATCGAGAAATGCATTGAAGTATTCATGGATGACTTTTTCGTGTTTGGGTTCTTTTGACTCCTGCTTAGCAAATCTTGACATCGTAGCGATGTGTGGATACAAATCTTATGTTCAATTGGGAGAAGTGTCATTTTTTGGTCACAAAAGGAATAATCTTAGGCCATAAATTTTCTTAGAAAGGGATTGAGGTAGATAAAGCAAAAGTTGAAGTCATTGAGAAGCTATCTCCACCAATCAATATTAAAGGAATCAGAAGTTTCTTAGGGCATGTTGTATTTTATAGAAGATTTATTAAGGACTTCTCAAAGACTGTAAAGCCTATGTGCAACCTCCTCAATAAGGATATTTTTTAAAAAAATTGATGATGATTGTTTAACTGCTTTTAAAATTTTGAAAGAAAAACTCATTAATGCACCTATCATAACTATTCCTAATTGAAAATTTAATTTTTAAATAAGGTGTGATGCTAGTGATTATGCAGTAGGATCAATGTTAGGAAAAAGGAAAGAAATAATTTTCAAGTCATACATTATGCAAGCAATAACACTACGACAGAAAAATAATTACTTGCTATAGTGTATACTTGAAATTTTTCAATCTTATTTGATAGGTCCTAGAGTTATTTTTTTTATCAAACATGCTTCCATTAAACATATATTGGCTAAATCAGATTATAAACCAAGGCTTATACAATGGATACTTTTGTTACCGAAAATTGATTTGGAAATCAAAGATAAGAAGGGACGTGAGAACAATGTAGCTCATCATTTATCAAGATTAGCAAATGATGAGGTAACAACATTGGAACCTGAAGTTCTTGATGAATTTCCAAATGGGAAGTTGTTAGTAATTGAGGAAAGGCCAGACATAACTAATTTTAAAGCTTCTGGAGCAATTCTAGAGAATTGGGATTGGAACCAAAGAAGAAATTTTTTGAAACATGTTAATCATTATGTATGGGATGATCCTCGCTTTTTTTAAGATTGGTGCAGATATTTTGCTGCGAAGATGTTTTCCACTAGATGAAGCCAAGAAAATCATATGGAAATGCCATAATTCATCATATGGAGGACATTTTAATGGAAAAAAGACAGCTACGAAAATTCTCCCATCAGGTTTCTTTTGGCCTTCATTATTCAAAGACACACATGATTTGTTGCAAAGATGTGATAGATGCCAAAGAACAGGAAGCATCTCTAGAAGACATGAGATGCCATTACAAAACATTCAAGAAATTATAGTTTTTTATTGTTAAGGCATTGATTTGATAGGACCACTGCCATCTTCTTTTTCAAATGAGTATATATATAGGTAGAAGCAATTCCATCAGAGAAAGTAGATGCTAAGACAGTCATTAAATTCCTTAAAATGAACATTTTTTTGCAATTTTGGTACTCCTAGAGTATTGATATGTGATGGTGGCTCTCACTTTTTAATACTCAGCTGAAAAAAAGTTTTATAACATTATGGAGTTAGTCATAAAGTAGCTTCAAGCTATCATCCACAAACAAATGGGCAACCAGAAGTTTCTAATAGAGAAATAAATAAAATTTTAGAGAAAACAGTGACCTAATCCAGAAAAGATTGGTCAATCAATCTTGATGAAGCTTTGTGGGCTTATAGGATTGCATAAAAACCCCTATTGCTCTTTCTCCATTTAAGTTGATCTATGGAAAGCATGTCATCTTCTAGTGGAATTGGAATACAAGGCATATTGGGCATTGAAAATGTTAAACTTAGATGCTAAAGTTGCTGGGGAGAAGAGAAAACTCCAAATTCAAGAACTTGAGGAGATGAGATTAAATGCATATAGTTACTCAAAGCTCTATAATGAACGCACAAAGAAATATCATAACAAGAATATTATGGAAAGAAGTTTTTATATTGGTCAATCAGTGTTGTTATTTAATTCCAAATTGACACCTTTTCCTAGGAAGTTAAAATCTAAGTGGTCAGGACCTTATATTGTGAAGGAAGTTAAGCCTTATGGAGCAATAGAGTTAGAAGATCCAATATCACATAGAAGCTGGGTAGAAAATGGTCAAAGGGTGAAGCCATATTTGGGTAATGAGAAGGAAGAACTCACTACTACTATGATTCTTTTAAATGAAACTTAGAGAAACAAACGTCAAGTTATATGTCGTTAAACAAAACAAAATAAAATAAAATAAAACCAAAAACAAAAGCTAAATAAAATAAATACACAAATCAAAAGCTAAATAAAATAAATATACTAAACAAAAACAAAATAAAATAAATACAATTAAACAAAAAAATAAACAAAATAAATACAATAAACAAAAACTGAAAAAAAAAATAAACTAACCAAAAAAAAAAACAAAAAACCTTAAAAAATATTAACATAAAAAGAACTTTAAATAATATTTGCATCTAAAAAAACTTTAAAAATATTCACAATACTTAGCAAATTATACTTTCAAATTTTAAACAAAATTATTCCCCGACAACGACGCCAAAAAATTGATGAATGTTTTACGGCAAGTGTATCATGTCAGAATTAATAAATTTCTCCCTAAGGACGGATAAAGAACCCACAAGGAATAGTTGAATTCTCAAATATAATATTCACTAAATAGAAAACAATGTATAAAAGTTTGTTGGATGTTTGTTGTCTATAAGAATGTAAATAAAGCAAAGTAAAGAGTTTAGGGTTTAGGAAAGAGTTGTTCGATTCAATTGAAAAAATTGGGATTGAGGTTCATCATTCTCACTCTTTTGTATTTTGAAGAGCATGTAATATTCTCTCTTTGGTTGATATTGATGCTCATATAAAATTCATTTATATTGATTCCTTGCATATTAAATTATGAAGATAGTATCCTAAATATTGGTTCCTTACATATTTATAAAAACTCCTTATCTTTATGAACAAATGCTGATAGCAATTAACATTTCAAATCTATAACTAGCATTCAAATATGTTAAGCATTATCATTTAGGTTAGATGCTTAAAAGTACTTTCCATTCTAATCAAAGGATCAAAATCTTGATAAATCAAGCGTTAAGAATAAAAATACAATACCAATCATCAATCAAGAAGATAATATTATATTTAAATATCACCTCAATACATAAGAGTTTGAAAAAATTACTCCCAATCCCAAATGGTAGAATTAGTCACTCATGTTGGCCATTGCAAGCATGGAAAGTAAGAAAATAAGATCCAGGATGTTTCTCCTTGACAGCTACCTCCTCTAGGATTTTTTATCTCCTTCTATTCTCCCAATGATGTCTAGGATTATGCCTCACGTCTCATATTTAACCTAGTTAGTCTTAGGATAAGTGACTTCTTGCCTAGGCGAGTTATACCTTGCTTAGGCGAGTTTGACGAGAAAAAGCCCAACTTCTCTAGAGTGAACTCCCCTGGGCGAGCCTTAGGTGAGTCTTGGGTGAGTTCCTCTAGAGTGAGCTTTGATTGTTCCAACTTTCCCTTTACATCTTGTCTATTCTCCTTTATCCCTTCCATCTCCATTTTACCCTAGAATCATGAAATTAACAAAATTTGGGAATAAATCATTCTTATTTATAATATAATCACAAAATATGTAATAAGGTTTAAATTCATAAGTTAGGGGTTAAATTTATAGTTATTTTAATATGAAATATTATTGAAATGACACTTATCACTTAGGAGAGATTTCAGTTATACAATCTCACCTAGGCGAGATACAACTCGCCTAAACGAGTCAAGCGGTCCAAAATTATGTAATTAAGGGCAACCCAACCCATGTATTCCTCTAGATCAGTTTGGAGCTTATGTGATGAGAATAAAAAATACATGAAGATGATCAAGGATGCTACACTTGAAGGCTCATCTCAACAAGCAAATAAATACCTCATTAATAGGAGGAATGGACGAGGGTCAAAACATCTAAAGTTCTTCTTATTAGTCTTTTCAAAAGATGAGGCCCAAGCCCAAAAAGCCCAAGCCCAACCCATGAGGAGAAAGGCTAAGGCTTTAGGAGATGAGCATCATTGGATGTCTGTATTTGTAATTTCTTTTTGGTAGTTGTAGTAGAACATAAAAGGAAGGTGTAGATATAGATATAAGAGGTACAAATGTACAAAGATAAGTCACACCTTCCATGTGACATAAAAAGAAGGTGTAGGTGTAGTTTTAGGAGGTGCCAAAGAAAGAAACCAAGTCACACCTCCCATGTTAAGTCAGACCTTCCATCTGACTTGTTTTTGGTGGCAATCATTGGGTGAGTTTCATTTGAATTTTCCCACCTAAATTTCAGCACCCTCACACTATAAATAGAGGTGCCATGCTCATGTAAATTCAGAATTTGAATTTTAAGAAAGGTTACTATATATATTTTTTAATGAAAATGTTCTTTATTTTGTACCAACAACGTCGGAATCCAAGTCCTCAAAGAAAGAAGCAACTGATTTCCATCGACGATCGGGTAGTCACATTATTAGATATTGATGTGACTACAGGTACAAACACAGCGGAGGTTTCGTGGGATGATATTGTCTTTGGAAGAAACTGTGACATCCATTTATATATACACATGTCTTATGCGTTAGAGGTTGCAGCTAGGAACTAGGAGCTAAATATATTTGTCATTCAGTTTTAGATTATGTAAGTCTCTTCCACTTATAAATTATTTTACATTATATAATTAAATCATTGGTTATGCTTTAACTAATTATACTTGTAGGTATTTGTTTGGTCTTTTGTAATAATGAGGGGAAACATGATATATATGGATTCATGTATCCTCAAATAATTCATCTAATAGGAAAGAAGAAAGTTGACACCCATAAATACATCACCAATTGATGTGAGTTGATTTTAGGATTGTTCATTTTATGGTGTGACACTTTGCATAGATTGAGATTTCTAGGAATTTAAGAGTGAAAACCTTAGGAAAATCTCCACTGGACATTAACTTAACGAATAGGTTAAGTAGATGTGAAGGTTCATTTCACAAAGGCAAATATTAAAAGACAGATATGGTGAGAATGGATGCAAAACTCAATTGAAAAAGACTAAACCGAAAGCAATACAATGAAAGAAACAAAGACAATGAACATAAAATGGAAGCCTAAAATGAAGGAGAATGGAAGAAGGAAACTTTTGGAAAATGAGAGTGATGTTTGTCCTGACCAGTCCTCGGTCATCAGTTCCAAAGACTAACCTCAGACATCGCACACCAGTGCTTGGTAGTGGAAGTGGGACACGTAAGGGGGGGCCCATACGCACCTATCAGAAGTTTGGTCAGTCTTCGGACATCGGTACCATAGACCCCGGTGATGGGGATCGACATTAGACCTCGCTAGTAGAGGGAGAGATCGGACATCGGCGGTCTCGTTAGAGTGGGCCACGTAAGGTGGACCCTAGAATTATACTAAGTTAACAGGTAAGACATCAGATATGTGGGAAGGCCAAGTTATGAAGGATCCATGCACGTGGTGTGTATACCGCATACAGGTGCGGCACGAGTGAATAATTCCTGGGAGGTGCTAAGGCCCATTAGGGTTAGTGCTTCCAGGAAAAGTTGCATGCATGGCACGTGAATACTTAGGGCACCCACAAAGCAAATGACGCAAGAGACTAGGTGCATAAGTTGGTACCTAGGCGGCCACTTTGTTATTCGTTGCACTCCAATTAAGGGAAGTTTCATGTGCCAGATACGCTAAGATTATGTAAATAGCGGCACAAGGACGTTTCCCAAGGAACCCTAGACAAGGGTAACAACATAAAGATAAACCCTAGTTTCAATCTATATAAAGGGTGCTAACAACCCTAACAAGGTACACGGTTCTAAGACTGAAACTACTTTATACACTTGGTGTTTCTTTGCCCTAATACTGACTTGAGCATCGGAGTGCAAACGGTCGTCAAGGCACCCCTTTGTCTTTGCATGTGAGAGATTCTTTGATCAAGGAAGTACGATTCTCAATCGAAGATAGAAGGGCCAAAGGCTGCCGTTAGAGTCAACCGGCGAAGCGAGTCAACCGGCGAAGCGAGTCAACCGACAGGAAAATTTGGCGCCCACCGTGGGGCACGTTAAAACAAGGTTCAACTCACAATCGTGTAAGAGTTTCTACCAACAAGATGAGAAGTACGAGGCAAGGATCTGTCATAGCCACAGGTGTTGTGCCCCCTGGAGGGGACAATCCTACCACACAACAAATCTTGGAGACTATGCATGTCCTCCAAGCAGAGGTGGCAGCATCTAGGGCTGAAATTGCCGCATCACGTACGAACAACGAAGAATTGTGCAGAACCAATGAGGAACTGCGCAGAGATTTGCAGCAAGTAGGGGAATGCGCGGTGGACGATCTGTTGAACCAAGTGGTGTTCAAGCTTTGAAGAATCCAAGCCCTTTGAAGGATGTTGAAGGCTTGGCTGTGCTTGCTGTTGCTGAGCTGTCTTAGTTAGGATCTGTGGTAGTTTGAGTTTTGTAATCCACTCTAGATTGAATCCAAAGCATAGGCATTCTCAATCTTTTAAAAGAAAAGTGTTTTTCAAACTAAGTGAAAAACAACCGATTGTTTTATACTTAGATGTTTTTAGAAAAGATTGAAAACTGTTTTTCAAATGGTTGACCTGTTAAAACCAAAAACAACCGATTGATTCGAGGAAACAACCGATTGATTCAAGGAAACAACTGATTGTTTGTTTTGGTACCATAACAGAAAAATGGTTTTTGTTTTGACTGAGCTTTAAATGATTCTAACTGTTTACGCTCCAGTCTTTAATGCTTTGACCAATCTTTAAATGCAATGAATAAGT
>Ga0123342_1004852_pt1 | contig 20130 bp, 13 predicted proteins | sample Turbeawhitnodule_FD_89960 | JGI IMG/M metagenome (GOLD analysis project Ga0123342, IMG submission 89960) | Root nodule microbial communities of legume samples collected from Mexico - Turtle bean Mexico white nodule | ecosystem: Host-associated > Plants > Roots > Nodule | place: Mexico: Nepantla... | reverse complement strand
TATTAGATTAATAAAAAATATGAAAAACAAAAAAAATGTTCATATTGCAGAACCGAAGGTCACAATAGAAGCAATTGTCCGCACAAACAAGCTTGATAATAAAATTCAATTTCAAGTTTGATTCTTAATTTCCACATTTTCTTTACATAAGTATTTATTCCTTCATAAAAAATTTATTTATCAAATTAATTTTAAATATTACATAACTTATAATTTTAATTATAATTAAATAATTGTAATATATATTTATTTAAAAACAAAAGTTTTTTTAAAAAAATATGATATGGACAAAGTCGTGCCAAGGTTGACGTGGCAGAAGTCATGCCAAGTTGGCACGACTTGCCCCAAATTTATAATTTTTTTAATAACGATCCCATTTTGATAAAAAAAAGAAAGTCCATGATGATAAAAAAACCAAAAATTTAAATAGACAAGATGTAAACTATATGCTTATGTTCATATACAAAATTACACCTAATTATAGTTATGCTAATGACATCAATGTTTTAATAATAATAAAGAAGACAATTTTGATTTGTTTAACATAACTAAGCTAAAGATGTTAAAAGATATATTTTATTATATAAATAATAAAAAGATTATGACACAAAACGGATTTCAAGATACAGCACAAGATGATTTTGATCAAACAAGTTCTCAATGACCTGATATAAAGTTTGATATAAAAGCATTCACTCTAAATAAAGTTCAAATCACCATATTTAATTAATTAATTTTTTCAAAAAAATAATTCTTTTTTGACGAAAATATTAATTAAATTTACTTAATTTATATTAATAAATATTATTATATGTCATAAGTAATCTAAATAAAAAATTTATAAAATTATAAGTTGTTTGAAAATTTTAAAATAATGGGTTACTTTCAATACAATATTTTATATTTTTTAATCGAAAAGCAACTCATTCATGTGATTTGTTCCACAAGGATCCTTCCAGCCATCAGTGTCACCCTACAATTTGATGAGGATAAGGATAAGGTTGTCTCCTATGAAATGTGAGACATCTCTAACACTCAGTTTTTCATCCACTCATGCACTTTTCGTACTTTATTGATAAAAAATATGGAATGTATGTATAATATTAGTATCCACATGTTTAAAGTCTCATATAATCAAGCTAATAAATAATTCTCCTCTGACGTTTCCCTTTTAATATATATATTTATGTACTTTAGATTTTTTGTTTCTACAGTTGTTTTTCTTTAATGTTTATGACATTTCATGGAATCAACAAAAAAATAACAAATAAAAGTTTTTAATATTTTCATAATTATCATAATTAAGATTTTTGGTAAATTCTGAGATATGTTTAGAATTTTATTTTATTTTGGATTGGTTAAAACTAATCTTTAATTAAGAGTTTTGTCACATTTAAAAACTCTTGTAAAATTATTAGCGTATAAGTATTTAAAAACACACACACACACAACTGGTAATAGTATATTTTATTACGTAGAAAAAAATTTGTTTACTGAATACACCTAATCTGAAATATTAGATGTCATTTTGTTAAATTTAATACATAAATAAGTTGAAATTTTAAAAAATTGAAAATCTTTATAAAAAAATAGAATTTCTTTTCTTCTCTCTCAATAATTGCATATTTTAGACTATCTTTAACCATAAGGCGAAACAATAACCCCCAGCCTCCTCAGAGAGTAGCATTGAAACCAATATATGATTAATTAGAAAATCAATAACACTCTTTAGTCTATTAGAAGTAAAAAGAAGTGAAAGATTGAAGTTTGATTATGGAGAAATGAAGAGAAATATGAAGCAATTATGGTTGGTTGTAGTAATTAATATATATATTTTTTCTAAAATTAATAAGAAAGAGATTAGGAAATATGAATTGATAATTGAGTTAACGTATTTATTTGCTTTTACTGAACAATCTTAATGATATTCCAAATGGTTTCTATATTCTTTTCAAAGTAATGCTTCTGTTTTTAGCAGCTAATTCATATATGGAGCACCAAAAAAATTATAGTTTGGCAATTGATGATGATGATCAGTGCATATTTTCTTTGGTTTCACGTTTTTAGTAAAACTAGAAAACATAATATTTAGACTTTTATGTTCTACTTTGTCCTATTTTTAATTAGATAAATATAAAATAGTGGTTTTGTGATAATGAAAAATTAATTTATATAAACTAAAAACAAATAAATTTTTCATGCAATTTAAATCCATTAAATTTATTAAATTAATTTTAAATCACAAACAATTTCATTATCATTTTTGCTTAAACAAATTTGATGATCAAAATCCAAAAAATAAAACAGTATACAACTAATATAGCAAGAAAAATAAAAACTTGAACATTTAAGTATAAAAATAGTAAAGAAAAACTAATAGAAAACATGCATAGCAAGAAAAACCATTTTAGAACTAAATAATACTTGTTGAATAAGGAAGTTTTGATGATTTCCAAATTTTTCTGGAAGAACTATGGTTGCATTTGTCTAGTTAGGAGGATTTTCTTATGTAAATTTACACTTCATTATGATTTGTGTAAATCTGATTAAAATTTCTTTTAAATGTTTTGTTTTTTAATTTTTTTTTTAAAATAAGTTGATTCATATATTAATTAGTTGAAATTATTTTTATTCAAGTTTGTTGACTATAGTAAATATTTTAACAGATTGATCTATCGTATCAACTAATTGAAAACACTTAATATTTTCAAAGGATTTAAAAATGATTTTATTCCTGTTGTTCTTCATTTTTATTAAACACATGTGTATGCGAGCTTCATTCTTCTACACTGTGTTGTAAACAAAGTCAAATAGGGTTTCTGAATTCTATGTGTGGTTAAGAGTGTTGTGTGTTCCTAAAGGATTCAAGATCAACAGTCTTGGTTGTTCTTGTAATCTTGTTTGATTGCTTTAGTGAATTCTCAGTTATGTGATGAGGGTTGAATGTAACTCTTAGTTAAGAGTGAACCAAAAATATAATTCTCTTGTGCATTCTCTCCCTCTTACTTTGATATTTGTCATATAATCTACTTTAAAGTGTTCTATGAGTAAATCAATCAATTGAAATCTTGAAGCAAGTGGTTCATATTTTGGTTATATACCTATTATGCTTTTTATGATCAGTTGAATAAGTTAATCGATTAGTTGATTTAATTGTGATTTCAATCTAACTTCAGTATTGGCGAAATCTTACAAAAACAATTAACACCTTTTTGTTTTAAGCCACATATTCTAACAATTAACATCAAAAGCTAAGTTCTTGTATGTTATTAGAGTTGGATCCTAAAATCTTTTTAAAATGGCTGAAAAACTACCTTTTGTTGAAGAGGCTTCATAAACAGATAACCACTATTTTGTGGAGTGAATTATCAATTCTGGAAAGTTAAAATGAAAATATTTGTTGAATCAATTGATAGAGGAATATGAGATGCTATTATAAATGGTCATTTCATTCCTAAGTATGAAACCTATAAAGTGTTTGTTGAAAAATGACATATGAGATAAGATATGAGATACGAGATTATAAAGTACCTACGCTGTCTTAATTATGATGATCAAATCACAATCAATATTTCAAAAATAAAAAATTCTTATAACTTCTCAATTTGCATTAAAGTTAATTGTTTCTCAACTCCTTTATTCAAAAACCTTCTCTTATGTTTTTCTTTAAATTCTCTTTTAAGCTAAAACTTTCTTTAGAAAGTAAATTTTCCAAATGGATTAATTTTTTTTTTTCATGTATTATAATATTTTTTTTTCTTAATCTAAATTCTAGATATAATGGGTAGTTGTAATAAGAAGACTATTGAAATGAGTCATCATTAGCATTTTTTCACATAAAAAATGAATTTATAATGTGAACTATATTAAATTATAACATTCACGTCAACAACGTGTGAACATGAAATATTTTAACATAGTCAACACTAGAAATCCGTTTGCCACGTACAAAAAAACTGAAAATGACATATTTCAATAGTTTTCTTACAATAAGTACCTAGAAGGTTTGAGTTTGAACTAAGAACAAAAATCAGTTTTGTCTGAAACTAATAGATGAAAAATATATTTAACCATTTTTAAATTTAGTTCAATATGAACTTCTTAAACTACTTGTTTTTGATGTATGTAAAATTATATATCTCCTCTATTTTCTTCTGTAAGTACCATGTCATGATTTATTTGAAGTCTTCGATCCAAACACTCAAGTGTAGTAAGCTCGGTTAGATAAGTTATACTCAACTCGGCCTGAGGCAGGTATGGTCCCAATGACACGTTGTGAGGTTGACCCATATGTTTGGTAGTCTATGCGGAAAAGATAATTAAAGTAAAACCAAGAGAAGGAATAATTGAATTAGTTAAAGCATATATATTTTAAATACAAATAAAGCTGGTTGGAAATGACATGACATTGTATCCGAATATAAAGGTGCACGTTAACAAAATGTTCTAATTGTTGACTTATGTTCTTGCAAAAGGGGTCGAGGACTCTTGTCAAGCTAATGACACAATCTTCACGGGTTGATCTCTCGGATTGGGCTTTCGGCTTCTCCTCTCATAGTTGTGCTCTCCAGGTTGGGCTTTCGACTTCTCTTCTCACAGTTGTGCTCTCCAGGTTGGGCTTTCGGCTTCTCTTCTCACAGTTGTGCTCTCCAGGTTGGGCTTTTGGCTTCTCTTCTCACAGTTGGATGTGTGTACCTGCAAGGCGCTCCAATGCCAAAGTCAGAAATAGTTTATATATTCATCAGATAAAAGTCACTCTTACTTACCTTTTGGGTTGATCCTCTATTTATAAGGCTCTCTTATTGGGCTTATAACTTATTTGGACTTTTCTTTCTGCACCACTTATTATTTTAAACACACCCATTAATTTGGGCCTTATTAAATTGGGTCTTGCTACAGTTATTATATATATATATATGTTTATTTTATCATTTACATATACATAGTTCTCGGCATAACCTCTCGGTATATTCTTTTGGTCATACCTCTCGATCCTAGCAGTACAACTTATATTGTTAAGATTATATTCTTGTTTTTGAAATAATATTCTGGTTGATGAAAATTGTTGAAGAAATGTCTATAAAAGGAATTTAAGACCCCGGGTGAAGGTACGCTCTTTCTGAATACTTTAGACTGAAACAAATTTTATAGTTTGAATGTTCTCACTGACTTGATCGTCGAAATGTGATCAACAGGTACAATCCCATTCTATCACAAAGTAACAACATCTCGAAACACCCATTAAAGATAAATCAAACAAAGTTCACCAACGAAAACACTAATTTTTATTAAATGTGATATTATTTTATGCGTAGATAGATGATTTACTTTTTCTAAATATATAATATGATAAGAATGAGTAATATAAATACAAACTGTAATAAAATAAAATTATAACACTTTTTACTCTATTTTTCATCAGAATATTTAATTTAAGCTGCATATTTTTATTCATTTATTTAGCATTATTGGTATTCCTTGATATATCGAGGATAACAATGAAATTTGAACCTAAATTCAATTTTTTTATTACTTGGCCGATTCTTTTGATTTATTTAAAAGTGTTTAGACAACCTACGAAAGTTCTGAATTATTATAAATGCCTACAGATTTGGTATGCATACGATGTTATGCCATATTGTAGACCAATATATATCGTACTAGTATATTTTATACAATTTCGTCGATTAAGATACATGTTCACATAAAGAAAATCCTTGTTGAATGAAAGCCGTGTTCAAATTTAACAGTTTAGTGGCAAGTTGTGATGAGCATTTGGGCATTGTTCGAACACCCACATGGATTAAAATTTTGAGTCCGTTTAATTTGTGATTTTTTTGTGCAGTTTATTTTGTTTATTTATATTTTATAATTTTGCTTAGATTCATACATTAAAATTTAATAATTATGTCATAAATATATATTAGAAATAAAATAAACTAAAAGTTTGGGAGGCCAAACTAAATTTATGTTAAAAAATAGAAAACAAGATTTCAGTAAACAATTTATTAAATAAAAACTAATTTTATAGATTAAAATAATTAGTTATTATATTAAATAATTTATATAATTTTTATAAATTAAAAAATTATTGATATATAAAATAATTTTTATTATTAATAAAAATTTATAATTTAATTTTTTAAATTAAAATATTAACTATTATAAGATTTTAACTACTAATTATTTTAAATTAATTATTAATTATTTTAAATTAACTTTAAATTAGTATTTAATATTAGATACTAATATAATTTTTTTTAAAATTTTTTATTAATAATTGAAACTACTTTAAATATCAATAATTTCTAATTTATAAAATAATGTTTCATTTATTTAATATAATAACTAATTATTTTTATCTTTATAATTATTATTTTTTAATTATTTACTTTGTAGTATTTTAGAGATAATTAAATGGCAGAAGAAAAAAAAAGAGTTGCAACCTATGAAAAAAATTTAGACTACTAATAAAAATATAAACTCTTCATAATTCTTCATAGATTTTTCCCCATCTGCTCCGAAAAGACCATGTAATAATAGAATGAGACAGAAAAAGTTTGAAAAAAAAGAATGACAATTGGATTTAATATAAAAAAATATACATTAAGTAAAGATAAAGTGGGTGAAAGTATTTAATATTAAAGAATTTATAAATATGCAGTGTTGATGAAGATTGTGACGTTTGATTGTGAGAGTGACAGAGCTAAGCGAAGAAACAATGAACAGAATTTAGTTATGACTTAGTGGTGAAAGAAGCATGGGGTGTTGTTGGACGGTAGGTGCGTCTGAAAAGGCATAGCAACTGTCTTCGCTTGGCTCCTAGTGATAATTTCATGGGTAGGAACTCCTCATATAAACAAAAGGAAACCAATGTAGCCCTTTTCATTAATGCTCATGTCCCACTCATAACAACTTTCCTCACATCAAACTATTTTTTCATACACCATAACTATTTTGTTAACAAAACTCACTTTTGCTTCAGTTGGGAATAACTCTCAGAGTCTTTCTTACTATTAAAGTAGTGTAAAAATATATTTTAAATCAAACTCAAGTTCATAATATTACGGGATCGGAAGTTACTAAAGATAGATAAAATATTTCATACCACCAATATGATTTTTGAAAAAACAAAATATTTCATATCACTCGTGTTGACAATTATGCAAAGCAAGAAAAGAAGATTCAAGATGTTTCTCCTTGATGACTGTCTCCTTTAGGGTTTTCTATCCTTTCTATTTTTCCAATGATATAGGGTTATGACTCACTCCTCATATTAAACCTAATTGGGATTGGGGTATGTGACATCTTACCTGGGCGAGATATTACTTGCTTGGGCGAGTTTGACGAGAAAAACCCCAACTTCTCTAAAGTGAACTCGACTGGGTGAGTCTTGGGCGAGTTCCTCTGGAATGATCTAGCTTGGGTGAGTTTTAGCAAGTTTTCCAATGTTCTAACTTTCCCTTTTCATCTGATCTATTCTCCTTTATCTCTTTCATTTCCATTTCCCCCTAGAATCATAAAATTAACACAAATTTGGGAATAAATCGTTCTTATTCATATTATAATCACAAAATATGTGAAAATGTTTAAATTCTTAAATTAGGAGTCAAATTATAGCTATTTTATCCATACAAATCCATAAGTGTCTATCTTTTATCAACTTCCCTCAACCTATAATCTTTCTTGTCCTCAAGCAAAGTAAATGGATATAAATAAATCATATTTGAATTCAAATTTAAAACAACTTTATTTACTAAAAAAAAAATTAAATTAGAAACTTATGGTGCTTCCAACTTCAAATATAGGAAAATATAGATACAATCAATTTCCAGGATTAAACTAAAACAAAAAATGACAATTCATCAAGGATTTTCCTCTCATATTCTCACATGTAAGTGTTTATCTCTATTTTCATTGAATCCTAACAAATCACAGTTGGTTTTCATTTCATCTTCATATTACAATCATATTAGAACATGAATCTTGAGGTTTTTTAAAGGGTTATAATGAGGCTGAGCTTCCAAAAAAATTGGTTCTTCAGATAATGAAATGCACATTTAAAAGAAGAACATACCTACAATCTTGTTATAGTGCATATGTGCTATCCAATCACCTTTTCCTTTAATTTCAACACTTTTTCTTATTTTATTTTTACTTATTCATGATTTTTAACATGAACTTTTTTTTTTCAATAATAGGAATAACTTATTCCTATTTCCAACTAATTGAATTATTTTACTTCAACCAACCATTCCTTTTTCTTACATTGCATCTATGCTCTCCTTCCTTAAACATGCCATTGGTAGGAAAATATATCAGTAAAGGTTCAGGGTGCAATATAACAAAAACTCTTGGCTCAAAAGGGTTATAACAAAAACTAAATTCAATTTACATAAATGTTGCCTATTTGGCCCTAGGTTCCTAATTAACACAAATGCCTTAATCATTTTCATGCTCTTTTATGATGTAATATAAAATAAAATTAAGCAAACACAACTGTCAATTCATCAATGAAACTCTCAAAATTGTTGAAGATTCACACACTCACTTGGCTTCATTAATCTAATTCCTTATTGTTTGTCATTCTTTGTTCTAATTAATCATCCTATTAATTTTTCATGTATCACAATTTCAACCACATTTGAATATGGATTCAACACATTTTCTTTTCCAACTTATGTCTAATTCATTTCATTGTTCTAATATTTAAACACAAAGTTTGATTAATACCTTTTTTTCACAATTCAAATTAATATTGCAGTTCTTATTATTTAAGAAAAAAAAAATAAAACTAGAAAAACAACTAAAAAATTAAATTAAAACTGAAAATAACTCAACAAAACAAATTTAAGAAATTTTAAACATTCGAAAGGAAATAGCAAAGTAAGCAAACTGAATGGCATGTTTAAAGGAAACTGCCCCCCATAATTATTGTACCTGTCCCCAGGCCATGCTACTTAGGCTCCAAATTGATTTGGAGGCATACAATGATTGGATTTAGTGATCATACAATTTTGAAACGTTTAACTTGCTCAAGCGAGTTTCTCTACACAACAATTCCAGTTTTTGAAAAATGACTTGGAGTTTATCAATTAGTATCAAAGAGAAAAATAAAACTAAACAATAATAATAAAGAAAATTTGTTTTTCTTGGGTTACCTTCCAAATCACTTGTTTAATGTCATGTAGCTTTTGTTTCTTTCAAGGTGGACGACCCCTTTGTTGCAATAATTTCTTGGTTACAATTTTAGTTCTTCTAGAATATGGGCTTTCAAGTCCAATAGTTTCATTAGTCCTGATATCTTTGATAACCCATAAACTTGACCATTTTGTCTTCAACCTTCTAGGTTGAATTTTTAGCTTAGCACTTCTAGGTGATTGACTTGGTCTAAACTATTTTTCACTATAATTGCATCCTTTTGAACTTTGTGTTCCTCTTTTATACCTGATATAGATGGCTCTTTATTATTGGGTTGGTTTTCTACAAATTTTGGTATAAGCTCTTTCGTATTTTCATCTTCTTTGAGATACAATGATGTATAATACATTTGAAAGGTCCAACTGCTCTTTGGTTTTAGGAAATACTTCCTTTGTTGTATCTGTTTGTAAGCAATCTTTCTCTGAATTAGAATTTTCAAAATCATCAAAAATATTAAAAGTTACATCATCATCTTGAGCTCTCACTTTAAACTTTCCCTCATCAACATCAACAATACCTCTAGCAGTTTGCATGAAGGGTCTACCAAGTATCAAGGGAATCTCATCGTCTTATTCTATGTCAAACACAACAAAATCCACAGGAAATATAAATTTGTCTACCTTAACATGAACATCTTCAACCACACCATATGGATACTTAATTGATCTATCAGCTAACTATAGTGTCATCCTGGTGGCTTTAACCTCAAAATCACATATCCTTTTCAGCATAACTAGAGGCATTAAATTGATACTATCCCCCAAATCCAATAAAGCCTTGTCCACAGATAAATCACCTATGGCTATTGGAATATTAAAACTTCCCATATCTTTGGATTTCCGAATAATATCACTGCAATCGCCCTCCAGCTCTATAGTCTCTTCATCTATGAAGCTCTTCTTCTTTGTCCGCAACTACTTCATGGATTTTTTATATGTCGGCATCTGTTCCAAAGCTTCAGTAAAAGAAATATTGATCTCCAATCTCATAAGGATATCAAGAAATATTATAAACTGTTGTTCTTTATTCTTCCTTGATGGAGCATGTGAATAAGGTAAATCTAGAATTGTAGCACTCTTCTCTAGGTTCTCATGTTTTCTTTCTTTTTTATATAGACATTTTTTTTTTCTTTTTCCTCAATCTTATTTTTCTATTCCTCAGTCTCATCTTTTCTTACTTCCTCAACAACTAAATTATCATCAATCCCCTCTCCTACTACCATACCACTTTTAGTGGTAATTACATTACAATGTTCGTTAGGGTTGCTCTGTGTGTTAACTTAAAACTAATCACTTTGTCTCTCTGCCAACTTTTTAGCAATCTGTCTAGCTTGCGTTTCTAAATTTCTGATTGCTGATTTATTATTCTCTTGACTGGGCGGAGAAGCTTGCATGGATTTTTCTAAGGTATCTTCAAATTTGTTTAGTCTTTCTGGAACTGAAGGATATAGTGGTTGTTTTTGTTGTTGAAAAAGTCCTTGCTTGTTAGATGGACCAACATCTTGTTTCCACCTAAAATTTTGATTTTAGTTGCTTCTTCAACCTTGAGGATAATTATTATTATTAGAGAACCCACCTTGCCTTCCTTTATTTCCCATATAATGAACCTCTTCTGCATATGAATTATTTGAAAAAGAAACAGTGACCATTTGGATGATCACCTCCACAAAAATTACACTTATAGTTGTTGTGGTAGATTAGATATTTGCTTCATCAATGTTTCCATTTGTTGTATCAAAATTTTGTTCTGAGCCAAAAGTGCATTTGAAGTGTTATGATCCATCATCCCTTTCTTTGGCTCAATCTGTTTATCATTTTGGGCTTGATAATTTGTTGATGTCAATGTATCAATAATATTTATTACTTGCTCTACATGAACCGCCATCATTGAACCACCAGTTGCAATGTCTATAAGCATTTTGGTATTAGATATGAGGCCATTATGAGAGATACTCAATTGTACAATATTTTCAAACCCATGATTTAGGCATTTTCTCAGCATCATTTTGAATCTCTCCCATATTTCACAGAAGGCTTCATCCGATCCTTGTCTGAACAGAGAAATATCAGACTTTGCTTTGATGTAGCGGGATAGTGGAAAAAATATTTGTAAACGTTTTTCCTTTACATCTTTCCAACTGGCGAGACTCTAATTTGAATGTGATTTCAGTCATTCTTTAACTTTTTCTGCCAATGAAAAAGGGAAAAAAATGCAGATAAACAATTTCAATATCACTTGATTGAAAGCCCATTGTTCCCACCAATGCATAGAATGTAGAAAAATGTTTATATGGATCCTCATGGTCCATTGTTGTAAATTGATGGGTACTAATCATACTAAGGAATGCATAGTGGTGACAGGTATTGTAATACTAGAAAAATGCCTTGGCCCGTATTGCATAGAATAATCTCCAAGTGTTCTTTTGGGTTGTGGTGTTTACTTTTCAACCATGTTGCTCTCTGTCTGACAAATATCAACGGGAAGGAGAGAAGTGGTTGAGGATTCTTCTCTAATTATCCTAATTTTTCTTTTCTCTTTGTCTTCCTATTTTTTCCAAGCAGCCTTTTCAATCTCTGATTCAAATTGCAGTTGGTCTTTGGAAACCTCTCTTCTTAATATCATATAAAGAACTTACTTAGGGATTAACACTAGGAGCAAATAATAAGAATAATCAAGTTTATGAAATTAAAAAATTTAAAACAAACCAAAAAATAAAATAAAGTAAAAAATAAAAACAATAAACAAGTAAAATATAAACAATATTTAGGATTTCGTACTTTAAAAATAAAATTGTTCCCCAGTAATGACACCAAAAACTTGATGACTATTTTATGGCAACTGTATCGTGTTAAAAGTAATAAATTTGTCCTTAAGAATGGATATCAAACCCACAAGGAATAGTTGAATTCTCAAGTATAATATTCACTAAATAAAAACCAATATGTAAAATTTTGTTGTTGTAAAATAGATTTGAGTGATTCAATTAGGAAAATTGGGGTTGGGGTTCATCCTTCTCACTCGTTTGTATTTTTACAAAAGATTATAATATCTAGTCTTGATTGATATTGATGCACATATAAAAAACATTCATATGGATTCCTTGAATACAAATTTATTAAGAGAGTCTCCTAAATATTGATTCGTCGCATGTTTCTCCTTGACAGTTGCGTCCTCTCGGGTTTTTTTTTATCTCTTTCTATTCTCCCAATGATATGTAGGGTTATGCATCACGCTTCATATTTAACCTAATTGGACTTGGACTAAGTAAAATTTTGCCTAGGCTAGATATTACTTCCTTGGGCAAGTTTGACGAGAAAAAGCCCAACTTCTTTAGATTGAACTCGTCTGGGAGACACTTGGGCAAGTCTTGGGTGAGTTCCTCTGGAGTGATCTAGCTTGGGTGAGTTTGGGTTAGTTCCTTTGGACTTATTTGGCTTGGGTGAGTTTTGAGTGAGTTTCCAATGTTCCAACTTTCCCTTTTCATTTTGTATATTCTCCTTTAGCCCTTTCATCTCCATTTTCCCTTAGAATCCATGAAGAGGATAGGGGGGCATCCTTGATCGAGTAGTAATCGAGGCCAAGTTCACAGACTGCACGACCTGAAGATATTTTTCTTGGCCGAGCTTGAACATCCTTTGCTTGCAAAATCACTTGTGATCGTGTTGATCACCTCTATGCCACCGTAGCGTGATGGCTCGTCCCTCCTTCAAGGTTCACTCTCCTAGAGTTGTTTCTCTTGTTGTATGTCGTTTTTATGGCTTTGATAGGGATAATAATCCCTTCGCCTCTCATCCCTTCACAAATACTCCTTCTTGCACTAGGGTGAGTGATTCATGTTGCAGTTGTCACTTTGCACAAATCTACGTAACTGACTGACTTGGATAAGCTCTTTTATCTTATCCTTCAGTGCTTGACATTCTTCGGTTTATGTCCAAATTTTCGATGGTATCGAAACTTCTTCGAAGTATCTCCATCCTTAGGACTTTGCACCTTTTGAGGAGTGGGTATTAGGTTGGCATTCTAGGCTTCGTCCATATTTTTCCCTTGTCAGCGTTCGTGGGGTGTAACTATAGAAACGAGGTCCCTGACTCTCCCTATACTTGTCATTTTTGTCGAACGCGGGTCAGCTACTCTTCTCTTTTTCTTTTCCCTTGTTCGCTTCGGTCTCGACCCAACCTTAATTTTGGTACTTCCGAAGTTCCTCCAATTGCATGAACTCTGTTGCCCGTTGTTGTAGCTCGTCCAAGTTTGGCGGCATCTTGCACAACCTATCAATGAAGAACTCTGGCTTTAAATTTGTAACCATGTGATGCATGGCTACCTCTGGACTCAGGTTTCGATTGTTGAGAGATACTTCACTGAACCTTTTTATGAAGACTTGGAGTGATTCATCCTTCTCTTGTCATATGTTTACAAGCGCTATAGAGGTCAGATGATGCGATCAACTAGTTGCAAACTATATCCCAAATTTGGACATGAGTGCCTCAAAGCTGTCTATAGATTGGGGGGAGCCTTGTAAACTAGCTAAGAGTTATCCCTTTCAGCGAGGTAGGAAAGATTCAGAACAAAACCGAGTTGTCAAATGTGTATAGGCTCATCTGGGTGGTGTAAATATCAACATGCTCATCAAAGTCTGTTGTTTCGTCATACTGGTCAATGTTTAACCCTTTCCACGTGGGGCCCCCATGATGTAGTCAGTAAAGGGATATCTTATGGGCCCTTTTAGGATGTCAACAGTATAGACCGACTGGTTAGGTCGTGATTCATCATTAGTTTCTGTGGGTGTGTTGTTAGTGATGGATCAACCCACAGAGTCAACTGCTTCTGCTGTTGATGTGTGCCCTCATACACCTCCAGTGGCAATTGCTTAGGATCAGATTTACCTTCAGCTAGCTACTGCGTAATCTCTTCATTTTCCTTGCAGAGGATTTGTATCTCCTCCTTGTTCTTATGGCGTATCTTGGACATTTCCCTTTGTAAAGAAAGGAGCAAGTCCATCTACTCAGCTTTTATCATACTCTCAGTTGCCATGTTCCTCGTTGATACAATTTTCTTTTGTGATCTTTTGTACTCTTTCGGCCCCACGATGGACATCGATTATTCTTGTATGAGGGACTAAGAAGGTAAGGGTTATCAGTTGAACAATTGATTCATTTTCTTCGTTCGTACTTTGCTTGATCCTTCCTTTGCTCCTAACTCTCATGCTTTGACTCTCGGTCGAGAGCATACTTGCTAAAGGTACTTCGACGCTCAAGTAAGTGTTCGCTATTCGGGTGAAATAATTACTATAATTAGTAAGGTGTTTTAACTAATGATGATACCAAGCGTGCTTCGATTGGTATCGAATACCAACATGTTTTGGGCTATTCGACTCCTAGCGGTACAGTATCAAACATTTTTCATAATTGTTTTTCAAAATAAAATAAAAAAAATACTTTTATCATTATTTTAGAGAATGATTTTAATATTATATGTATTTACACATGTTATTTTTCTAATGTACTCTTCCAATCCTAACTCAACTAGATATTTTTATGCAATATTGATTTTCCAAATTGTGTGTTTTTATCAACTTTCTCATTAAATAATTCATACATATTTAAATATAATACTATGGTAACCGTGCTCAGGATATTAGAATTATCAATACATTTAAATCTAAGATAAATTTATTATATAAAATATTAATGATATCAATATTTTAAATTTAAATCTTAAGCATGATATCTTTATTATAGGAACTTTAAGATTCATTAGCTATACGGTATATGAGTTTAATCCTATGACTTTTATTTTATAAATAATATGTTTAAAGTACATGTTTCCTTTCACGAATTATTATTAATTTCTGAATTGTGGAAAATTATACATATGAAGAATTATTAGTTTATTTTAGAAGAAACATCACGAAGATTTAACACCAAGATATCACCCTCAACCCAAAAATTTAAGGGAATAAGTTTATGATTATTTTACTTATATATTGTCCATCTTACTCATTTCTAACCAATGTGAGACTCTTCCATATTGAAACACATCTCTTTTTAGTGAAAGCATTTTTTAAGTGTGAGTATCTTAGTGGTGATTTATATCGTCGAAATACAATGGGAAACACTTTCTTCAAATGGAAGAATTTCAATACAAGGAAATTTCAAACTTTAGATTCTTCTTCAACTACTTTATATCACACTCGTCCTAACTATCACCAAGATAAGCCATTGAATATAATAGCACTAAGAAGTTATTCAAGGGACATTGAGTAGATTCAACAACAAAGAGCCATGAGCAAACCTTTACAACCTTGAACCCAAAACCTTAAGACAATTAATTTATGGGTCATTCTATTTATATATTGTCAATCTTACTCATCTTTAACTCATATGGAATTTCAAACTCACCTTATTTTCCTAACATGAATAAGTAAAGACACAAATTCATGAATCTACATAAAAATTGTTCTTGCCGGTTGACTCCAATGACAAGCTCTAGCTCCGTCTGTCTCTTCAGGAATTTGTCCTATCTCTTGTTGCTCTGGAATGTAGCTTCGTTGAAACAGAGGGGGCCCTACCTGTTGATTGCACTCCGACGATCAAGTCAGTAAAGGGCTTACTAAAACTCAAGAAGTATTCAGTTTCAATCCTAGAAACAACATACCTTAACTTGGGATCTCAAGCCCCTTTTATAGCTTACCTCTTGTAACAACTTTCTCTCACGAGAATCTAATCTCAATTGAAACACATTCCATTCGGGGGCGTCTGCTCTCAAGATGCCACAACATAACGAATATTGTCTCCTAGGAGTGCATTGAATAATAACAGAATAACCACCAGGCACCAAATCATGCACCAACATCAGGGGAACATTTTGCTTGCATGAGCACCCTACTCATGGTGCAACGTTATCTTTCATTGTACATGTAACCTAGCCACTATATGCCCTAAAACACACGAGCTTAGGTTTAAAAGAAAACATTTACTTGACCTAGACTCCACACGCACTAAGCGTACCCCTAGGTCCATAAATACCTTTTATTAACAACCTTATTTTTATGTATAAAAGATTACCTCAATCATACCAAAATGGGTTTACTGACTAAACTAGGCTCAATCACATGGCCCATTCTACCGGCCCAACAGCTGAGCTGACCTGCCTGTGCCATGCACCGAGATCTGACCCTCGAACACTGAGCCTTGAGCGCTTTGTCCAGAACACAAGCCCCCCAGGCTCGAGCTGAGCTTGCTTCAACAAAGAGACTATTCATGCGCCCTAGTGGCTTACGCGTTCTTTTCGTAATGGGCAGGTGCGACACAATGCACGGAGCATTCCTGAGGTGACGTTTCACCATACTCAATCGTGAGCACACACGTGGCCTCTTTATCAACGGTGGAAAGGCGTTGCCGCTTGCCATTCCTACATTTTCCTAAGTTAACGTTCGAAAACCTTCTCCACTCATTGTTTCATTTATTTCATACTTACGAACCCTTCGCGTCTCTCTCAGACTCACTACGTCTCCTTTGAGAACCTGGGAAATCTCCTCTTCCTAAGTCGCTTCCTGAAACAAGGTACTTCCCCTTGTTCAACCCATTACTCATGTGCTTGCATGATCATCTGTTTGGAATATGTGTTGTGATCACATTGCCTGAGCGTGGCCTGTTTTGGATTTATTCTTTTCTTCTTGTGCTCGTCGTTATTTTTTTTGGTTATATGGTTTCACTTGAATCTGAAATGCGTCTTTGCATGTGGATTTCTTTGCCTGAATGTGTGACTGCATTTGCTTGTGTTTGTATTTCTAGATACTCTTGCAATGGATTACCAAGCTCTGTACCCCTAGGCGCCCCAGAACCTATTAGAAGAAGTTTCCATATACACCTCCTGTGACCAAATAGTGTCCCTTAGAAAAGAGAAGTGCCAACACAAGTACCGTTTTGGCAGAGAGAGCGATATGAGTCCTCGGACCATGAGGGTCCCTTTTGTTTTTTCTATGCTACTGTCTTCAAAAAGATTCTCCTTCGTTTACCTTTGTTCAATTTTGAAAAAGAACTTCAAATCGAGATTAACGTGGCCTCTGCCTAGCTACATCCAAATAGCTAGGCAATTGTTCGGGGTTTTCAATTGTTTGCACACAGTTTGACCCTTTTGCCATCTGTGGAAGTTTTCCTGTATTTCTTTGAGGCCAAACACCTAGGCCGCCAACTCTGGGTTTCCTTCAATGGGGTGGCTGGGAGAGCATTGTTATCGCTCTTCCAGTAGTCTTACAAAGGCTTCAAAAGGCAAATTCTTAAAGATACGTCGCAACAAGAGGGACCCAACTCTTCTAGATGGGTTTCCCTTATACTGGACCAAGAAGCCTAACTTCTAAAGTGCTCGGCACCTGGAAGAAATGCCTCAACGTGATCAGGAGGTTTGTCACTTCCTTTCCAGCTTAAAGGTGGTCTTTTACACTACCACCCTCATAAGCCAAGAGTTCTCCTCAGGGGGGCTAAAGGCTTACATTGGTACTTTTCACTCTCTACTCTCAATGATGCTGACTTGATTATTGTTTCTAAACTCTCCTTTATTCTTGCAGACAACATGCTATCTTAATTTAACAAGAAGGAACTAGAGGAGATGGCCAAAAGGATAAAGGCTGCTTCTAGCGCGCCCAAGGACCCAGAGATGAAAGCTCTCCAAATTGCCCAAGCCTCTACCGACAAAGAAAAACTACCTCGGGGCTGGTTTTCACGAGGAAAAGGAAGGTCTTGACAACTACCACCGAGCACTCATTTTCAGTTTGATGGGCTCCTTCTTGCTAGGCTGCTCCATCTACCTCTCTGGACATGGTAGATGTCCAGGAGTGCGAAACGGAGAGCTCAAAGAGGCCAAACCTATGACACCCCAACCTAGACGTCTCCTCTTACCTCGAAGAAACTCTGATGCCTGGCGAAGAAGGAAGAAGCTCATGGCTCATGATGAAAGCCACTTGTTTCGCGAAGCCATGAGGCAGTTTGACCAAGCCCTTGCAACCAACTGCTTGGCTACTACAAGATTGAAAGAAAGGGTGGCAGCAGAGGATGAACAAGCTCAAGAGATTTCCAGGCTACACAAAGAGGTAGAAAGGCTGTAGAAGGAGCTCCAGCTTTCTAAGGTTTCTCAACAAGATATGGAACAACACCTAGCTGCCTTAAGGAAGACTGGTGCAGTAGAGAAAGAGAAGTTCTTGGCTAAAACTGCAAAGCTTAAGAAGGAGTTGTATAGCTAGAATGAAGAGTTCACCAAGAAGGTTGAAGCTTGCAAGCAAGATGTCGCCCAGGCTTTCCTTATGGGATTTGAGGCGGCTATAGAACAAGCTTCAGGTCTTCATCCAACCATGGACTTCTCTGAACTTGGCCCGGGCCAGACCGTAGTCAACGACCAACTAGTGGAAGAGTAGCATTCTTGTATAACTTACCACTTTTTAATACTTCGAACAATTCTAACTTATTAAGTACTCTTATGCATGTATGCTACACATAGCTTTTCTTATGCCTATTTAACTTTTTAGCTTTGGCAAACTTTGACTAGTGTACCAAATCCATGTCTCGTTACTGGTTTTAATGAAACACGATTAGCATAGACTTACCGTCTAGTAATAATATAACAACTTAACCTTTATGGTATCCTACTCAAGCTAAAACTGCCAAAACAACAGTAAACACAATGCACCAATTAAGTATGGAAAATCACAATGCTCCGAAAAAGCTAACCTGTGAATGACTCATACCCTCTGGCTGCAAAGAACCTCTTAACTCGCTTGAGCGCTACTCGACTACTCAAGCAGGGATCACATATCTCGACCTTGCTAAACAGGGCCTCCATGCTTAGAGGACCACATACTTTCCAAACTCAGTTTTTCCCCTTCGCATTAAGAATGACTTGTTTAGGGAGCGTCTAACTTGGGTGTTGGCTTATGCACTAAGTCACCTCTTAAACACCTTTACTTTCGTTTAGAGCATCTGACTTGGGCGTTAGCCCACACACTAGATGATGGCAGATCCCCCAGCCACACACAACCCCATAATAAGGAGGATGAAGACCTAAATGTTGTTTATTGATATAATTGCAAATATGGGTCTAATTGGGCTTTTGTTTATTTTTGTAGGCCCAATCAAGAGGAAAAGTCTAGGGTGAAGAAATGTACAAACATATCCAAGAAGACCTCAAAGTCATCAAAATATAAACTAGAGCTTTAGCCAGAAGAACACAAGAAGACTAAGTTTCTGCTGACGGGTCAACTTTATTTGTGGGCCAAGCTTTACCTTAAATAAATTGTATAAAGTTGTTTAGGATTTCATGGGCCATGTATTGGGCCTAGTAGCATAAAATAATTGGACTAAATATTTGGGCCAAGTAGCATAGGTTTTTGGGCTTGTATTTGGGCCAATAGTAAAATATGACTAGTTAGGGTTAAAAGTGACTAGTTAGGGTAACAATTGGGCTTCTATGAGCCCAATGTAACCCTAAAACGTCTAGGGTATATTGGAGAACGAAATCTCCTTGGCATGGAGCACATGGACATCCACATGGCAACATAGGAGTGGAGAGGATTTAGCATGGAAGGTGTGAGCTAAACATGGAAAGCATGAGTGCACATGGCACCTTCTTATTGAGAGTTTTATTTTGAATTTTCAAATTTTGGCTCCAAAATGTTCAACCCTCTGTTGAATCAAGTGTGTTCAAGCTTTGAAGAATCCAAACCCTTTGAAGGTTGATGGAAGGCTGGTTGTATGCTTGCTGTTGCTGAGCTGTCTTTAGATAGGATCTGGGGTAGATTATTTGTGTTAAATCCACTCTTGATTGAATCCAAAGCTAAAGCATTCTTAAACCTTTTAAAAGAAAAGTGTTTTTCAAACTAAGTGAAAAACAACCTGTTGTTTTGTCGAAACAACCGATTGTTTTATACTTAGGTGTTTT
>Ga0123342_1004851_pt1 | contig 20132 bp, 5 predicted proteins | sample Turbeawhitnodule_FD_89960 | JGI IMG/M metagenome (GOLD analysis project Ga0123342, IMG submission 89960) | Root nodule microbial communities of legume samples collected from Mexico - Turtle bean Mexico white nodule | ecosystem: Host-associated > Plants > Roots > Nodule | place: Mexico: Nepantla... | reverse complement strand
TTTTTTTTTTTTTTTTTTTTTTTTTTTTTTTTTTTTTTTTTTTTTTTTTTTTTTTTTTTTTTTTTTTTTTTTTTTTTTTTGGTCTTTTTTTTTTTTTTTTTCTTTTCCTCTCTTGTTTTTTTTTTTCTTCTGTTGATTGTCTGATAATTTTTTTAAGTGTAGCAATGTTATCCACTAAAAAAAATCATTAAATAAAAATTAATTTTAAAGACAAAAAATAATTAATTGTTATAGTAACTAAATTAGAGACTTAAAAAAAGTGTTGTTTTCTAAATTAGTTTCTACTATTGATAAATCATTTTTAAATTATATCTAATTAGCTATCAAGGTTTTTCTACTAAATTTAGAATCTAAATAATTGGTTGTTAAAACTTTGATAACTAATTATATACCAATTTAAAAACTATTCATCAATATAATAGAAACTAGTTTAAAAACCAATAATGTTGTTAGTCTCTAAAATGGTCTTTGATTTAGTCACTATAACAACTAATTATTTTTTTTCTAAAATTAATTTTTATATAATATTTTTTTTATAGTCTCATACTTTTTCAAACGAAAAGTCAACTTAAACACTAAATAAAGTGTAACAAGGAAGTCAATTAAACTTAAAAAATTGAACAACTATTTTCATGATTAAGAAGAATACATAAGTGAAGAATGTAACATACTTAGGAAAATAGTGAACAAGGACATGGAAAGCGCTATAGCGACCTGTTGCTTTGAGAAATATGTTTGTTTATTATGTTAGAATGTAAGGATACTTCGAAATTTTGAGCCAAGTAGAGATGATTAAGATAAGTAACATAAGAAAAAAAAAGTATACAAAATTCACAATCTTAAGTTTTGGATTAAAAATGATATTAATGATATATCAAGATTGTTAATGATATTAATTATTATTTATTAATAATGTAGGAAATATTAATCCAGCTTATTGCGATGTTAAAGAATAATTCACGTGGTTTGATTTATTATTTGTTGATACAGTCTATATAGACTATGAGTCTGTACAGAAATGTATTTTAAGTCTAAATCTTATTTTTACTCACTTATTATGTTTAGTTGATCTTGAATTTTAAAAAAAGTAAATTTTAAAATTAACTTAACCTTACTAAATAAATTATAAAATAATGTCTATATTTATTTTTATATTATAAAATGTTCTTTTATTTCACAATAAAAAAGATGTGGATTCCAAACACTCTTCACTTAGTCATGAATTGTCATAGAAAATTTTGGAAAAAATTTCCAAATCAGTCTTTAAAAAATGTATTATATAACTTATTGTTATTTGTATACAGAAATTCTCAAGTAAGTTATTATGACTGGTGCTGATAAATTAACACAGTGAACCAAAAAATATATACTTCACACTTTAAGAATTTTTTATTTTTTTTAATTTAAAATATTATTATATTATTACGAGTAATTGTTAAATATATGATTTTTACTGTTCAAGGTATAAAATAAACTTTTCTTTTATGACTTAACTTCTGGCAGGACATATAAAGACATCGAAGATCCTATATCAACTAAAGATTGACACATTTCATTGTATATATATGAGTGTAAATTTCATCTTATAAGTTGTTTTTATAAGGTTGAGTTAAAGTTAAAGTCTATTTTTTAATATAGTATCAGAACCATTTCGAATTTATCGTAGTCAGTGTTTGTTGCCTTATCAAGCCACCTGTTATCAGATCACCTATAATGTGTACTCTCACGTACGAGTTGACAACTTCAACACAACACAAGGAAGTGTTTTAATAACAAAAGTATGAAAATTTGAGAAAAGATATATGCAGAACTTATAAACTCAAAAGTTACAAATAATAAGACTGGTAAGTAGACAAATGTGAAATTATAATGCTATTGATGAAAAACATCAATCAAAGAATGAATGTCAAAGATTTATTAAAATGTTTTACATGCTATCTTAGATATATGTATAGAGTTGTCACATATACATGTTTTATCATTCTCTAAAATTATTTGAGGACTAAGATAAGGCATAATCCAATAATAGTGATATGACCATTCTTCTCTCAATAATTTTTAAAATAACGCTTAATTTAACTCCTGCCGACTACTCAAGATAAATAACAAAATCTAGCAAAAAAAAAACTGTAAATATACATGTCCAACGTTTTTAAATTAAAGGGCAAAAAAAATTATAATATGAAAAACTTGAAAACAGTTTTTTTTTTATCAGCAATAAAAAATACATTTTTACAATAACACATAAAATTCAACTCCTAACTTGGAACGCAAAATCGTCGGACAAAAAATCAACCAAATCAAGCACTATCTAACTTTACCGAATCAACTGTATACAGATCAAAGGATCCATAATCCAACACGAGTAGGAAAAGTAAACTTCGCGGAACAATACAGATTTCACCAACAAACAAAGACTTTCTTCTTCAATCCTTGTGTATACACATCACGATACATACATCTTTACAATTATAGTGACAAGGTCCTTTATTCGCGGTGCATGTTTTGAAACTTGATACCTTTCTCGTACTTCTATTCACTACCAAGTATGTTTGTATCAGTAACAGCAGAACAACATGTACCTGTTTCTGTGTCCATTTCTCCTCGTTTTTTTTTCTTTTTCCCCAGCAACAACATTTTCTTTGCTTTTGCAACCAAGAATTTTCTTTGAAAAACAAGTTTTTGGTTGAGATTGTTGCTGACTTATAATAAAATATTGGTAAATGAATAAATGGTGTTAATTAGAAGATTAGTGGAATGATTGCAATTTGTAGTATTAAGTTGACAATAAGAGTAATGAGATGTTGTTTATCAACCCTCTGATCGGTTGGTAGAGACAATTTGGCCCTACTATCCAACTCTGTTTCAAACACTATTATTGGCTCAAGAGATTTCTGTATATCAAGTCTTATGAGGCTGCTGTTAATCACAATAATATTTGAAATAAAATAAAAAATATTAAATAAACTTATGAAATTGAATTCTGTTAATCATGTAGGTCCTAACTGTTAGTGTTGGACAATGACAATAAATTATAAAATTTAAGATAATAAGAATTTATTTAATATTTTGTAATTGTAATATATTGTGACAAATTTTACACTCTTAACTCTCTCAATTAAAAACATTTTTCATATCCTCTCTATTTTATTTTTTGGATGTATATTTCATCACTACAAAAAACAAACATTAAATAAAAATTAATTTTAAATAAAAAATAGTAATTAAATTAGAGACTTTTTTTAAACTATTTTTTTTATTTTTAAATTAATATTTAATTAGTTATAAAAAAATTAATTATCAATTTTTATCATTTTAAGGTTTATGGCAAAAATGCCTTGTACACATCACTAAAAAAAATCATGAAATAGAAACCAATTTTTAGAGACCAAAATAATTAGTTGCAATAGTAACTAAAATAGAGACCATTTTGAAAACAAAAACAAAAATTGGTTTCTAAATTAGTTTCTATTATTTTCTATTATTGTTAAATAGTTTCTAAATTGGTATTTAGCAACCAAGATTTTAGAGACTAAATTTAGAAACTAAATAATTGGTAGTTAAAACCTTGGTTGTTAATTAGATAACAATTTAGAAACTATTTAACAATAATAGAATTTAGAAACCAATTTTTGTTTTAGTTTCTAAAATGATCTCTAATTTAGTTACTATTGCAACTAATTATTTTGGTGTATAAAGATTGGTTTCTATACTATTTTTTTTATTATTTTTTGATGATATTTTTTGGGTTATTTTTATGAAAGTTTTTTACTTTTATCATTTATATCGGTTCTTTTTATCTTTTTATTGGTTTATTTCCTTCGTTATTCTTCATATTTTTTCCTTTGTGTTTATTACGTTTTTTACAATATAAAAGTAATTTTTTTTTTAATTTTTTTATAAAAAATTGATTGCTTTTGATGTTTCTATTGATATAAAAAATTATGTAAGATTTAAATTATATTATAAAAATAAAATAAAAAATTAATATTGTAAGTAAAATCTGAAAAATAATAAATAAATATGAGTGAGATTTAATAGTAATTAAGACACTACTAGTTATAATTTGTCATGAAATTTTTAATCTTTATTTATCACGATTCATTGGTGGGGATTATTTATAATGTTGCCTCTTTGGAAAAATTTGAGATAAAAGCCATCCTAATTTTGTTATTAGTCAATCGAATTAGACAGTAAAAGTTATTATGTTGCTGCACCACATACACAGATGTACGAACAAACACTAATTATTTGAACTCAGTAATTACTATTTTTTTCATAAATATTTATGTAAGTAAAATAAATAGTTTAAATTAATTTATACACTGCACTTTTGTTTTGAAAAATCAGATCAAATATTTTAATTTGTGATTGTTTAATTTATATATATATATATATATATATATGTGTGTGAGTGTGTGAGAGAGAGTGTTACGGAATAATAAAATAAAACTGATTTATTCATTTATTCTTTGGCAATAAAAAAATAAAAGAAAATCAATATTTACCTACAGTTTTATTTTTAAGTGTAAGTATTTTAATCTGTTTTTATTTTTCGTCCAATCACTCTCCCTGGTTTGGTTCAACATGATACCAAGTGGAAATTTTTTATCCTAGTAGTTTAATTATTAAAATAAAACTAGCAAAATACAGGTATTAGAAATGATGGTGGACCAGTTATCGAGAAGGCTTTGAAGTCCTAATTAAACATCTTATCACACTTCATTTTCTTTTGCTTTTGCACGATTATAATCATAATTTTGCACAAAAGAATATGCTAATTACAACTTGTTGAAGAAGATGACTAGACTTAGCATGACTTGTATTTTCAGATTGGTTATTCTGTAATTCTATTTGATATATCACAATCCATAATTAGAATGTTAACATCACCAAAGGACCACAACCTAATTGTGTTTAACTTTCCATGTGAACTACTTTCCTTAATTAATTACCATCTTAATTAGAAAACGACATTTATACTACATTTAGGTTTCATTTAATCTTCCATGCTTTGTGCTTATAATAGTCTAGTAATTCTTTAATTTCATGCACTATGCCTTTTATCACACACACACACATTTCTTTTAGTTTCAGATGAAACATTAATTACAACAGTTTATCATTCTGTTATTAAGTACTTCACCCTCCAAAATCTTCCACCTAATTAACCTCAAATTAACATAAATTCAATTATAATTTGCTGCTATGAGCTTCATATTTAGCAGTGTTTTCCTTTTATAGTTTACTTTTCTCCATTAATTTCGGTTTAGATTTTTTTAATTTTCAATTTCAAGTCCAAATTTCTCGCCACTGGAATGTGGGTCCTGTTGCAGGGATTGTAATTATCAATGGTGTTATTTCACACATGTAATTATCAAGGGTGTTATTTCACACAAATGACTTTTGTTTTGAAAGTATATATTTAGAATGACTTTTAATGACTGAAACCTTGCTTAGTGAAAAGAGAAAAAAAACATTTTTGTACGTTTCCTACATAAACGTTTTTTGTACGACCAAACAAATAATGATATAATCGGGAGAAATAAAGAAATAAAAATAGTGGAGCTGAAGAAAAACAATGTGCAGTATATATATATATATATATATATATATATATATATATATATATGAATACATTAGAATAATACGATTTTTTTTAGGAGTGTTTATGTTGAGCAAAGATTTTGTATTTTTTTGTTTTTGTTGTGTTTGTACTATGTTAAGGAGTTGTGTTTTTTTTAAAGAAGATTAAAAAAGAAAAGTTTTTAGTTTTAGAAGTTAATGTTTGGTTAATTAATTATAATTATATATATTTTGAAATTTGATGTGATGATTTATCTTTGTTGTTGTCAAAGAGAGACTTCTTTAATTGTTTATAGAGTAAAAATTTGTAAAAAAAAATTATAAGAAGTTTAGAATAGTTGAGAAATGAAGTTCTATTTTTTATTTTTTATTTTTTTTATAAAAATAAATAATTTTTTAAGAGAATTATATTTATTTATTATTTTTTATTAATAAAAAAACGAAATTACAGTGGTATAAGATGGAAAAACTTGAAGAAAAGACTTTTTATACATTTATACAATGAACACAGAAGGTGCAATTTTACAACAATTATTCACATATACAGTCAGAAAAAGAAAAAAAAAGTACAGAATATTGAATATTGGTATCTATCTATCTATCGATCAAGTACTATGATGGATGGATCATGCTTCCTTCCATGTTTTGTCGACAAAAGGAACAGAGTGTCCTAAAGACATGGGAAAGACGAAACCCACAAATTGAAGTACACCATTTTTTGTACCCTTTGTACAAGAAAAATATCAAGACACAAGAAACCACATGACAATTTAGTTTCCCTTTCTTTAAGGAACTTGTTATGTCCCATTCTGGAAACAACACAAGCCAAGTCCTCCCCACAACACACACATCGCTTTAAGTCTTCTTTTTTCATAACCCTGCATCGAAGGGCACGCCACTCCCCGGAATCCACGACCCACCGGCCAAGAATTCTCCCACGGTGAACTTCACGGCATCAGAACTCGACATCACACGAAAACCTCCCCATTTCACCCTTCCTCCGGTGCTGGCTCCTGCTCCGGTGTTCGCATATTCACCGTAATACAGAGTGCTCAGAGCAAAGTTTCCACTCCACTCAGACCAACCTGTAGAAACAACCACTTCTAGGTAAATACTCCACTTTCACTCTTATGTTATTTTATTTTTATTTTCTAGGTAAAAAATATAGTAGAGAGCTATTAAATTTAGTAGCATGTTAGTTTCATAAATCTTTTTTTTTTATTTTAATCAAAAAATTATACATTTTAAAAAAATAATAATAACTTTTATTTAAATATTAAAAAAATAATTTAAAAACATTGGTCCAAAATGTAAACGTTGTCAAGAAAATAATAATTATACCCCTTAAATGGGATAAAAGTCGGTAAGCTGAGTTTTTCTTTTATTTTAATTATTTCTATCTCTATTCTTTTCAATCATATCACTCATTTATATCTACTTTTTCTTTTTCTTTCTATCCCCATACACCACCAAAGGGCACTTAGGCTCTTCTAGCTGATTATTATCCTTCTACGTCTATGAATAATTTTACATATTATATATTTTAAAAACTTGTTATTTTTCTCTCTTTTTTCAATGTATACTTATATTACTTATACATCTTTTCTCACTTTGTTCTGTACACCTAAAATCATTTTATAACTACAATTTTTTAATTCAAAAAATAATTATAATACTTTCTTTTCACTTAAAATTTATCTTCATGTATTTTTATTGTTAAAAAATTATCTCTCACTAGTATTTTTCCTTCTAGCAGTTTACTTGCATGATGAACAAAGACAAGGAGTCACACTTTAACCCTATGCTTTTCTCTATCATCGTAGAAGATGAAGTTTCCAACTTCACTATCAAAGACAAGCAAAAATAATAATAACAATAATAAAGGACACGGGAAATCTCATGTCTATCTTGTTTAGATTTTTCTATCTTATATTAAAGTGAAAATAAAGTTAAATAACGTTTATCTTAAATGATTGGACTAACCATTTATAAAATAGAGTTTTGTAAGTTGATTTTTACTTGAGATAAAACAACACAAGCCTTTTTATTATAGAATATAGATGCAGTTATAAGGTATGAAAAAAGTGGTGAACCTGCAGGGTTAATCAAGCCATCAAGGGCACTCTTCATAACCACAGTCCTTGAGTACTTCTGCCATGGACGACCAAGATAGGTTCTGAAAGAGCCCTGCACCGCTTTCAGGTCCCCAGCTGCAGTGATGACACAGTTATGGATGATGATGCCTGTGTTCTCGTTAGGGTCGGTTCTTCCCTGTGCTGTCACCGAGTTCTGCTGGTTGCTCATCGGTTTCCTCACGTATATGTTGCAGTTTTGTAACACCGACACGGCGTCCCCGAAAATGAAGTCTACGGTTCCGTATATGTCACAGTCACGGTAGAATTGCCGGTTGGCGTAGACGTATAAGGTGTCTTGGTACCCCTTGAAGCTGCACCGGTAAAACACCGAGTGGTCGGCGCCGGAACGGAGAGCCACCGCTTGGTGCTTCTGCGGTCCGGCGGTGTTCTCGAAGGTGATGTCCCGAGCAATGAAGTTATCTCCAGAAACCGCTGTAACAATAATCAACGGTTTCAACTAGTGAGTACGTAGAAAAGTTATAGATGCAAAATAAATAAGTCTTTTATTTTTGTTTGTCTTTGTCATGGAGAGATATTTTCACCAAGTGTAAAGTGAAAATATTTTTGTTTATGTCACTTTTGAAATTATAATAATATTAGAGTTTGTTATGGTTACTTTCAGTGTTTGAAAAATGATTTTTTTTCATAGGAAAATGACTAGAAGTTTTGATTATGATCGTCCGTAACACTAAGTTGTACAGAAATGAGTACTACTCGTGTCCCTGTCCCAACGGGGCCCTGTGATATAGGGTTTAATTTTCAGAAGAGTGAAAAGAAATTTAAACTATTATTTTTACAGTTTTTATCAGCTATTATATTTTATCAAAATAGAGAAAAATTTTCATTTAGGTTTGTTTATATCTAGTTCTAGACACATGCATGGGTTTTATAAGAATACACAAGTTTTTGAAAGATATATATAAACAGATATGAATGCATGTTTAACTAGTTGCTATATTGATTAAAATCTTAATAGTTAATTAGATATTAATGATTTTTTTTAGTGTTAGATTATGATAGAGAATGAACTTACCAAAAGTAGCAGAGCGAAAGGTAGTGGAACCATCTTGAGCGTTATTACTACCAGTAACAATAGTAGCACCCATCCCATCTCCGATGATCATCAAGTTCTTCACAGTCCTCTTGATATCGATACTCTCTTTGTAAACACCAGCTTTGACATGCACCACAACACGCCCTTTTCCACTGAGCTTAGCAGCTGCAGCCACACCCTCTGAGATGGTCTTGTAGTTCCCACTCCCATCCTGCGCCACCACAACATCAGCTTTTGATGCTGTTTCCTGAAGAAGCTTTCTGTCTGAATGTGACATCCAAGAGGGGAAGCCATCGGAAAGCAACCTTCGCCCACCATTTTGTTTAGTCGAAGACAACGATGCCAAACTCATAGCCTTGCTAAGGGACAAGGAATTGCTAAGAAGTTTGGAGAAGTTGGTTAACATGGAGGGGAAGTGGTTTAGGTGAGAGGGAAGGTTGAACTCAGTGAAACCATTTTGGCATGTTTGGTGATTGGCAATGGAAGCACTTTGCCAAGTCAACCTGTCATTTAGATTGTTGGAGTTCAGTGAGCGTTTGAGCTGATAAAGTGTGTCCTCATAGAGCTCCAAACAATCTTCCCAAGCGGACTTGGATCTTTTGTCTTTGAAATTATTCAAGTCCATGTTTGAGACAAGTTTATAAACCTCCATGGCTTGGTTCAGGCTGACCTTAAGGGTCATGTCATGGAAGGAAGAGGATGAAGCATCCATGGTAGTGTCAACGTAATGTTTGCAGAGACGGGGGTAGGGTGTTTCATTGCATGACAATTGTTTGCCATGCACAAGCAAGAGGGAATGAAGAAGACAGTATCCAATGAAACAGTTGAAAAAGAGGTTTTCCATATGGAAAATGCAGTGATCAAAATGGCTCTTTAGTGCTTTGTAGGAGAGAGAGGATTGGTTTAGAAATGTTTGTGGATAAAAAGTGCAAGGAATGGTGCTATATATAGCCTCGAACTTGGCATTGGTAGGCCATGCAGTTATGCATATATGTGGCGTAAAAGTCCCTGAGGAACCCACATTAGGGTTTTCCATTTGAAAAGTGCGTGGACATGTAATATGTGGGGCATGCATTATGTTTACGTGACAATGCATGTTTAGCATTAGTGCGTTTCATTAGTCAATAATTAAATTAGGGAAAGAAACCTCTGTGTATATTTTGTTTTTATTTTTTATTTTTTTATCAATAAATAAATAAATAAGATCACTTTAGTTCAAGTAGAAGCTTTCATAGTGATCCCCTGTTATTATGAAATAAAAATGGCACTTTTTCTGATTTAGTTGAAGCTAAGCCACTAGATTATTCAACTTAGCGTGTGATGCAATTTTGGTGCCACGTAAATTTTCGTTTTCAGACTTTTTGAAATTTGTCTGCCACGTACGATTTCATAAAGTGGAAGTGACAGACACAATATACCAATTAGATAATGGTCCATGTATTATGTTGCTTTTTCTATGCTCATCAAAAAACTTTTGTTGCTTTTTCTATTTCAAACTATGAGTTTTAGTCGCCTAAGTACAATAGCTTTCGACATGAAGCTTTCACTTCCCTATTGATCCCACTCGTTTTGCTTCTTTAATTACATCCACTTATCTTCTTTGCAAATTGATGAAACTTCTTTCAAATTAAGTTATGAGAATCTTGTTACTCATTATGACTTTTTCATCAAGCTTTATCACTACCCAACTATTTCCACTAAATTTGGCACAGTTCGTTCAAGTTAATCTTCATCACGTTTCTTTGAAATTTAGGCACACGTTAGCATGCAATATATAATTATTCAACAATTTATGTTTTTTCTAAAAATGGTTTATGGGATGATATTAGGGTTTGTGAAGCCCTATATCAATGCTAGTATACAATTTAGATTTTGTAGACGCTTTGAAATACCCGAAATACTTTCATATTTACAATTTTTTTATACTGATAAAAAGTAAAAAGATATTAGGGCTCTGTAATTTGTTTACCTTATCATATCATTTAGTTCACCTTATCATCGCTGAAATTAAAGTTGTTAAAATTATAAAAGTAAATTTATGACTCTTCTCTACATTATTTTCAATTTATTTTAATAAAAATAGAAGCGAAACTTTTCTAATAAGTTTGTTTCCAAGTCTCTTAATCACAACAATTCCTTTCTGTTCTATTATTGTCACACATACACTTTATCTCCCATCACATTCTATTTTTATTTCTATTTATTGTATTGTTTTACGTAGTTCACTGTTTCTTCTCTCTCTTTCTTTTCTGCACCAGTAAAAAGGAGAACATTTTGTCTTTAAACCAATGATGTTAATTAGCACTTTTCTACAATTCAGACTTGGGAATATATATAATCATAACTTGAATTCAGGTTATGTTTTTTGTGTAGACTTTGCACAAACTAGAAGGGGCCAGAGCTTGAGGGATATGTTCAATAAAAATTTCATGAAATCGTTCATATGTAAAACACAGTATTCATGTTTCTTCACCTTCATTCAACAACTTACGCTTTTTGTCACATCATCTATCCAACAATATTAAGTCACTTATCATTATTAATTATGTATTATTATCGTAAATAAATAAACAAATAAGATTAAGGAAAAAGAAGTATAGTTGTATTGGGCAAAATGTTTTTAAATTCCTATATTAGTATCTTTGTGTCTATCTTAACAAGTATTTGTTGGACTTATCAAATCATTCGTTATAGGGTCACTATCGGATTATCCATAACATATATTTCTACGCACGAGTTAATAATCTCGACGTGAAGAGAGTGTGTTGGAGATCTCACATCGACTAGAGATTATGACATAGATGCAAACCTCACCTCAAAAGCCGATTTTATGGAGTTGAGTTAAACATAAAGTCTACTTCTTAACAATATTAGTTTTGCATTCAGACGGACCAAATTTATATTTTCATTTGTTTTTATTATACAAATATTTTATAATACATACCATGCAATTCTTCTTGTAAAATAAAAATGAAAAATACAACAGACAACATAGTAAATATCACAAAAAAAAATGTTATATATAAAGTGTTATATATATATATATATATATATATATATATATATATATATATATCATAGACCTCAAAATAGAAAAGTATTAGGAATTTGAAGTGATATAATAATGACCTAACCAGAGAGACCTAGAGATGGAGACAGAGAGAAGGTGCTTTCATTAATTAGCTACAGTCCTATGGTAACACAACACAACACAACAAAGTAGTTTCCTAACACATGAAATTACTCGTGATGAAGCTTTGCTTTTAGGGTTCTTATCCAAACCAGAACTTCAGAAGCAAAACCAGTAATTAATTAGGTGACCATCACACAGTGTTCTCTCTCCCCCTTAGCCCAACAGGGAAATTACACACTGATATGGTTGTTGCTCTGTCGTCTACAATTTTCATGTATAAATACTGTACACTTTTGTCACACCACGTGGCCTCCAAACCCTCGTTCTTATCAACCTTTGCTTAAAAAACTATACAAAAATAACAATGCATGCACACGTGTCAACCCAATGGCCCCAAATTCTTCATATTCTATTTGGATAATTTCTCCTTTGTTTTGCTTCTACGTTGTTCTTTTTATATGTAATTAGTTGATAATAACAAAATGATAATAGAGAGTCCTTGTCATAATCTCTTTCATTAGGACAAAGACTACTCCAACCACCAAGGCATGCAAAGCCATGACATCTTCAAAAGTTGTGATCCATAGCCAGACATGCTCGTCAACTAATTTAGAACAAACATTGGCCACAAATTTTATTTCCATAATTTCTTTAAATCAATTTTAAACATGAACTAGTTTAAAAATTAGGTGAAATAGATTTTTCGTTTCCAAATACTGGCTTTTCTCTTTCTTTTTTTAAGAAGTGTACTTCTCAAATACGAATCAAACATTAAATCTCTATACTTCCTAAAATCTTTTGGTTAATGGATTTGTAACACTAGTTTGAACAACAAATTTATAAGAATTTATGAGAAGAAGAAGAAAAAAAGCATCTCCCCATGTTAAAATCAATTTATTACGTAAAGAGTAATTTTAATTTATAAAAAAAAAATCGGGTATATTTGTAAAAGAATTAAACAAACATGCTCTTGGATTAATATTTTCTTAGTAATAGATTTTTGTAAAAATTGTTGAAGTATTGAGATTTACTAGCTATTGTAAGGTGTTAAATAACGTTTTCTTAAGGTTTTAGTGTCTCTGATATTTAAAGGGATTGGGAACAGTAGTGTTTAGGCCGAAGGAACAAAAAGATTGAAAGGTCAGAGATGAAAAATTAAATAAAATGAATAAATAATTAAATATTAAAATACTGTAGTAAAGTTGATTAAATACATCTATATATGTATAATATGTTTAATAAAAAGGTACGAAGAGTAGAAGTTCAATAGAATCTAAAGTGAATATTATAAATAAGTAATCAACTCAAGAATAAGTAGAGTGGATTTTATCTAATAATTAACTAAAATTAATTCTGACTTTATTATCAGAGTTTCTTACCCGTACACACCATTACCATTACCAAAGAGTTAATATTGAAACTAAAGACTAAAAGTCTAAAAGTTCTAGTTGATCCACTCCAACAAGTGAGAATACGTAACTTACACACATGTCCAATGCCAAATCAATAAACAGTGTAGTCAAAAAGAATATGAGAAGAAGAAGTTATTTTGTTTTTATGAGAAATTACAAAGATTTCCAAAACAACTAAAACAGAAAAAACATTTAATTCAGTCATCTACCTTGGACTTTTGTTTTTTTGATGAGAAAAGGATAAATATCGTGGACTTTTTTAATCTGAAGCTAGGTTATTATATGCTATTATGCAATGGAGCATGTAATAAAAAATTGTGGCAACTATCAGATTTCATACCATATGGGTATAACATCTTTCAAACAACAGCAGATTCAACAATTTGCAATTCATATATCTATTCAAGTAAGGTTTCAACTTTTCTTTCTTCAACATAATATTTTGCTGGACTTAGCTTAGGAATAAGCTTATCTCAGCCAAAATTGATAAGAAACATTGCAGTAAGTCTTGCACATACTCATGCAGTAACAGACCTGCATGTACTTTTTTATAAAGTACTTTTAAAAAGTGCAAAAGGGAATTTCTTAATACTCTCAACCATTCATTTATATAGATGACACATTGTTTTCATAAACTTAATCTAATACAACCCATCAAATCAAATAATTGGCGTTGCATCCAGAACTAAGCAAAGTTTACAATAAACAATAATCCGTTTAATTATTTAAGAAGAAAAGTAGGAACACAAGGTTCAAATGAATTCGTGACTTGGTAGCAAAGCCTCTGCATTGACTTTATTTTGTTAATTATCATTTCATATTCTTATGATGCTTTCTGGCATAGCCCTTTCTTTGTTGATGTGTCTTTCTATAATTTTGGCATAACTCGTGTAGTCTTTTATGAACCTAATGATTCAGTTTTTGCTTTTGGGGTAGGAGGAAATAGGGCACTTTATAGGCCATACACTGCCTTCAATATTCCTAAAGCACTATGTTTTGCATACCAGTTTTATAGTTTTTTTTTTATTAAAAAAAAATATAATAAATATAATTAACATTTACAAAGCAAATAGGTCATACAATTTAAGAAAATTTCGACTATCTATTATATCACTACTAATTAGAAAACAACTTAAAATTTAAAGATAAATTCGTTTTCTATCGACAACTATTAATTGAGTTCATACGTATCAGAAGTATCTGATGAGATAAATTTGTTGATTTTCATGAAATTATATCTAGAATGAAAATTTGCCTGTTCACCATCATGGAACAAAGTTGCAAATCCACTAACTTGATCTTAATAATTAGTACATACTATGGAGAAGAGGGATCATTGAAAATTGTGGCCATTATGTGGACCTTATTTGAGATGAAAATGACATAGTTGTGTTGGTGTCTACCTCTTAGAATTAATGAATATGCTAATCACATCTGTTATTATTATGCAAAAATTGATAGCTGTATTAGTGAGTATGCTGGTTTATCTTATTAAGGTAATCAGACTAAAACTGTATCATTAAGCTTAATTGTCTGAAGCCTCAGAAATTAATGGGTGTTCGTATTAAGGTGCCATTGCTCAATAACACTTTGCTCTATTATGTATAATCGATTATCTTCATCTGGAATAAACCCAACTCATTTTCCCAAATCTATCATACAAAATTAATTGTGTGGCACCTCACTCTTGCACAGAAGGTACATCTACATATGACTTTCTTCATAAATTAATATTAGCTTGTATAAATTAAAAAATAAAAAATTTATGTAAAAAATTTTACAAGTTAACTTATGCATGAAATTATTTTAATTTGTGGAGAATTTTATTTTTATTTTTTTCTTACTTTTATCTTCCAGAGGCGTTTATAAAAATAATATCGTCTAAACATGTTTAAAATAAATAAATTATGAGCTACAAAACCTAAAATTGATTACTTGTCTCACCAAAATAAATTAACTTGATTTTTCTTCTAATTATTATTTTGAAGAGGTGACATATCTATTATCTCTATAGGCAGAATGAATTATGCACATCTTCAAATAAGAAGATAATGTATCAAGCATTATGTAATGTAAATAATTTATACAACAAATCGAATTTCTGAAATTCCACTATATTTAATTTGCAAATTAAATTATTCATTATTAAATATTTTAAGGTCAAATTTTCTAAAAAAATAATTAATATATAATTCTACGTAAAAAATATTTAATAAAAAGTTTCAAAAAAATATGTTACTAATTAATATAAATAGTTTTTGAAATTTATTTCATCCGCTTTTCACTGATCTAAATAAATGAACAAAAATAGTCTATATTTTATTTATTTAGTATTTATTCAACCAATATATTTTTTTTCATTTTTTATTTATTGCATTGAGTCTAGAAGACATAATGAATGGCAATCCACTCACCAATACAATCCAATAACTATAGTTAAATAATCAGAAAATATATATTACAAGTAATGCAACATTTGTTGGGCCTCAAAGCCCGGACAAAATGGAGAATCTTTTATTTGAAGAAAAGTAGTTTTGTAAGAAGACATGCAATAGGATTGGGAGGGCCCAAGGAAGCACCATCCTTGACCAAACACACCTTTATTGACCAAACACACCTTTATTGACCAAACACACCTTCATTTCAATAAAATTCTAAATTTATAATAAATAAGCCAAAAATAACTTATTGGTCCATTTATGATTTATTACGACTATATATTAAAAAATTAAATCACCCTATGACTCTTTCATGAAAGATCATCTAACTCATTCATTAACCTCTCTTTTGTAGATAGATGTCCAACTCATCAATTTAAAATATATTATATTTTCTTTTCAAAACAATTTTTTTTTGTAAAATAAAAAAAAATATTTATGTACCTTCTGCCAAGTTGCATCCAAATACAATATTTTTATCCAATAAATAAATTATACAACATATTGGACGGTTCATCATCCTTCAAATAACAAATCATAATTCATGCTAACTAATTCATTAATTATTATTATTGTTGTTGGATAAATAAGTTTATCTATATGTAAATTGTCTTAAGTTTGTTTAATTGTGCTGTTTAAAAAGAAAATACATTTCTTTATTAATAATATTAAATAAAATCTATGCAGTACTTCATTTTAGATTCAATGTTGTACTGCTTGTTTTTCTTTTTTGTGACATGTAGTTCTTGTTGTGTTTTTGGTGGCATATTTATTTGGTTCTGAGCTTGCAGATCCAACAATTGAACCTAATGTTTTCTTCTCAATTTTTTAAAACTTCTATATGTGGATAAACATTGAAACAATACTTCAAATGAGAAAATATTTTCAAATGTGATTATTAGGGAAACAGAGCTTTTATCTGTCAGTATAAAAATCTGAAGCTAATAATCTACTTAAATTATTTAAGTATAACTTTCAAAATAATTATGGCAAAGATAAAGATATAATCACTGTATTCTGAATAAATTAAGAAATATTACTTGCCAATATTCCAGTGTAAATTTATATGAATACTGAATCTTTTTTTTTTCAATGCATTATTATTATCAATCTTGAAAAATACTAAACATGAAGAAAAAAACAACTAAAGGAATTAGTCAAACATAGAAAATTCAATATAAAAAGTAGCCAATAAGATAACTTTAAGACTTAAATATCAAATCAAATAATTTATTACACCTAATACTTTCAGCAAAATATCATACAGTGACATATTTCTGACAGCAACATCAGTGATTAGATTAAGAGTTGAGCATTTGTTACAAAATTTGCCCCATTCATACAGGGTTTGGTGGGAGTTTTAGCATTCTATGGTGCTCAAGTCCCCACAGTGTGTTAGTGGCTAAAAATCCTTGAAACAGAATTATAGGAGAAATCATTGAAAAAGACAGGCTAACAAAATTGTTTTGTTAGTAAATTTCAACTAATGAGAGAACTTGTTTAATAGAATGTTTCAAAAATAGAATATGCTCCTAGAATTTCTCTTGTTAGTGTAGTTACATTGTGATGAGCTTTATCTAAAGATAGTTTCTCAGGCCCATTCCTCTGCACTCTACAGAAAAAGCAATTGCAGTAGAAAATAATAACCATTTCCAATTTTAATTCTGATGATCCATCTCTTAATTTGTTTGGCTTTAATTAAATCTCCTCTTCCTTGATAAACATAATTCCTTACACCAATACAAAAATGGGTGTGCAGTGAAATAGAAGAAAAGTTTATGTTTTAATTGAGAGATCTTTGAGCTGCTGAGGATCCACCTCAGAAGGTGATCTGGTTAAGGCACACTGTGCAGTGGTTGTTTTTGGAAAAGCAATGACATCTCTGATGGAATTAGCACCCACCAACAGCATAACCAATCTGTCTAATCCATAGGCTATGCCTCCTACACAACAATTATTAATCAAATATACAATTATTCATTTTATGAACAAGAAGCAATCAGTGCTTTTGACCCAATGCTTCATACAATGCATTAAAAAAACCACAATGATCAAATTTTAACCACATAACCATCACATGTGTAAACCTGTAATCATGCAAGTGGAACCCCCTTTTTTTCCAAATCCTACGCAATCCAAACAACTGATTCTTCTAAACTTGCTTTTAAAATTATTCCCAAACAAGAACCATTTTTTTAAAATAATTCTTTATATGGTCAACTCTACTAAATCTAAACCAGACCCTTGTACAGTTGCATTTCATGACAGCCCATGCATGTTTGTTTCACTGATATTATTAACCATTACTTCAAAAAAGCTAAAGGAAAATTGCCTTTTCATAGATGAATGGTTAGACACAGAACAATGATCCTACTCTAGCCAGATATCAAACAGTTTCTAACAGGAAAAAAAAGGAGGATTTGGGCTATAAAACTGCCTTTTCATAGATGAATGGTTAGACACAGAACAATGATCCTACTCTAGCCAGATATCAAACAGTTTCTAACAGAAAAAAAAGGAGGATTTGGGCTATAAAACTGTCTTTTCATAGATGAATGGTTAGACACAGAACAATGATCCTACTCTAGCCAGATATCAAACAGTTTCTCACAGGAAAAAAAAGGAGGATTTGGGCTATAAACTGTTTTAGAACGTTACGGATCAGCATACCATGTGGTGGAGCCCCCATGTCAAGTGCTTCAAGAAGATAACCAAACTTTGCTTCAGCCTGAAAGAAATTACAATAACCAAACTCATTTACACTCTTACTAATGACCATCTAGCATTCCCTACCCTATAGCCATTCAGTTTTTATTTCCATTAGTATAGCCATTTCAAAAAATTTAGGCAACATTGAAACATTTTACAAATATAAAAAGATACAAAACAAATGAAGATAACTAAGCCCAATAATGGATTCGTGGTTATTATTTCAGACTAACGATCCACTAACCTGCTCCATTGAGATGCCAATTGTCTCCAAAACCTTTTGTTGTATATCACGTTTGTAAATTCTTAGACTTCCCCCTCCAATCTGACAAAAAATAGGCACAAACTAATTCTGTAACTAATACAGATTTCACTGGTCAAATCATCACCATCACAGCTTATAGAGAGAGGAAAGTACAGAAATGAATCTGAATTACCTCCACCCCATTGTAGACCATGTCATAAGCCAAAGCACGAGCGGATGCAAGGTCATTCATGTCTTCAGGATTCGGTGCAGTGAAAGGATGGTGAAGAGCCTGCATTAAACCATAATTAAGAATAATAACAAAAAACAGAAATGATGTATTGTACCCCAAACACTTTCCTAGGACATATCATATTTGCCAATATCAGAATATCAAGCACCAAGCACAGGCCCTCCTGTTGAATCTGGAGGGAAGATTTAGAGAAAGATCTGAATGGGAATGTTTCATTATTCAATTGAAATGCAGTACATATGTTCGACATGTCATCCATACATAAAGACTCAGATCATTTGATAGACTTTAGGAGATTATTTCCTAGGCTAATATTAATTGAGTACAACTTCCTTCACACTAATACCCATCATGATTACCTATTGCACATTTTATCATGTGATTCATGAAACATATTGTTGCCTAAGTGCACTAACTAATACTATTTCGAAAACCTTCCAAACAGAAGAATTGAATTATATTCAGGGCTTGATGAGAAGAAAATTGCCAATTCACACACATTGACATAATTTCAAAGAGAGAGGATCATCAAAGAATTATATTGACAAAGAACAATCATACAATTTCAGAAATAGACATTAATGATATTGGAAAATACACTGTCAGTTGATATTAAAAGAACAGACCTCGAGCCTCTGCTCTGGATCATTCCACTCGAACATTGGAAAATCAGTTATCCACAAAATTGAATGCCTGCCCTAAAAACTCAAACAAAATAATATTAGAAAAAGAAATAGCTGAGAAAGAGCTCCTTTTTTCTCTAAAAAACAACCACTGACTTACATGGTCAATCAAACCTAGGTCATGGGCTACATAAACTCTTAGACGGTCTAAAGTTTTATTTACAGAGGCATGATGACCCACTGCAAATAGAATGAGGTCACTTGGTCCTGCAGAGCATCGCCTTAATAAATTCTCTCTAATTGTAGGATCCATACTTGATACTAAAGCAGAAATTCCCTCCATGTTCCCTAAAATCAAAGGTTTACAACACAGAAATGGAATATAATAAATATCTCTCAAAAACATAAAAATAAATTATTACTAGCAAATTTATCCTTTACCATCATCCAAGACCTTAAGAAAGGGTAAACCCTTTGCACCAGATTTGAGTGCTTCATTGTAAATATCACCCTTCTTAAGAGCTGAATTTGAGTATTTTTTTGTA
>Ga0123342_1004850_pt1 | contig 20133 bp, 13 predicted proteins | sample Turbeawhitnodule_FD_89960 | JGI IMG/M metagenome (GOLD analysis project Ga0123342, IMG submission 89960) | Root nodule microbial communities of legume samples collected from Mexico - Turtle bean Mexico white nodule | ecosystem: Host-associated > Plants > Roots > Nodule | place: Mexico: Nepantla... | reverse complement strand
GTGTTCTAGGGAATTATCTAGTGAATCGCTAAATGTCATCAGAGGTAAGAGAAATATCAGAGGTAGTGGGAGCAATATCATAAGAAGGAGTTAGTCAAAGACTCAGGATTGCTCAAGAGTAACATGTTGGAACTGTAAAGAGGTGGGACATTTCAGGAATCAATGCCGAAATGATAAACAAGTCAACATTGCAGAAGACTTCACGAACGAGGACCTTTTAGTGTGTTGCGTGGATAGCAGTGGGGATTCATTGGTCATGGATTCTGGTGCTTCATTTCATGCTACCCAGAGCAGTGAAGCATTGCATAAATCTAGTTATTAGAGACATTGGAAAGTTAAGATTAGCGGACGACAAAACTGTTGATGTTACGGGCATGGGTGGAAAATGCAAATTGAGGATTTGCTAGTTCAGTTACTGAGCACATCAATAAAATGAATTCGATCTTAGCCAGACTTACGTCATGGGCATTAAGTTCGATGATGAAGTTCAAACTTTACTACTGATATCGTCATTACCTGACAGTTGGTTTGGAACGGTTACAACAGTTACCAGTTTAGCGGGACCCGATGGATTCACTTTTGAGAAGATTCGTGATCTCGTTCTTGACAAGGACGTTAGAAGAAGGAGTTTTGAGGAATTATCTAGTGAATCGCTAAATGTCATCAGAGGTAAGAGAAATATCAGAGGTAATGGTAGCAAGATCATAAGAAGGAGTCAGTCAAAGACTCAGGATTGCTCAAGTGTAACATGTTGGAACTGTAAAGAGGTGGGGCGTTTCAGGAATCAATGCTCAAATGATAAACAAGTCAATATTGCAGAAGACTTCGTGGACAAGGACCTTTTAGTCTGTTGCGTGGATAACAGTGTGGATTCCTGGGTCATGGATTCTGGTGCTGCATTTCATGCTACCCATAGCAGTGAAGCACTGCATAATCTAGTTATTGAAGACTTTTGAAAGGTAAGACTAGCGGACGACATAACTCTTGAAGTTACGGGCATGGGCGACATAGTGTTGAAGACACTAGTTGGTTTTTGGACTTTGAGAGATGTCAAAGTTGTTTAAAGCTTGACGGAAAGTTTGATTTCTGTTAGGTAGTTGGACGAACAGGAACATGAAGTGAATTTCGGAAATCAACAGTGGAATATGAAGCTCAGACACTCCTCTTAAATGGTGTGTCGGTGTCTGATACTCGTATGACACCTGTAGGACACGTATTCGTGAAGTGTCCAATTCAAAAAGTATTTGTTAGATTTCTAACAATTCTAGTACGGTTCTAACACAATTTTAAAAGGGAAAATTACATTAATTTTCTCAAAATTCAAACTTTATTGTATAAATTGTTATTATGATTATAAAAATAAGAAAGAAATCATTGTGAACCAGTCATGAAAAACATCTTTCTGCTCCAAAAAATAATTTGGAACATACTTGTGCACATAAATCTTTATTGTCAATTTATATAATTCATAATTATATAATATATAGATTTGTGTCCCCGTGTCCTACATTTTAGAGATTTTACGTATCTCCGTATCCGTATTCATGTCGTATCAGTGTCTGTGTCAGTGTTTGTGCTACATATCATATCCTGTGGAAGAAAGAGAGGTTCGTTATATATGGTCAGATTACCGTCTGAGGGAGTGACCATCCCAGTTTAGAAGATAAACAAAGTCGGTTCACAGAATCTTGTGGGCAAAAGAGGGTTGTCTTTACGAGAGAAACCTAGAGCCACAGGTCAGATTCATGACGAACGAGCATGGAAAGGATCAGGTAGACTAGTCAGAGGTACTTATGGCAGTGGGAGCACGGGTCGTGCTTCAGCTGAGGTTCCTATACGATAGTGGGTTAGGAGAACCAGTATTCCAGCAGTTGAAACATCTCTAGAAAATTTTTTGTTGACTACGGAGTATGTTTGTTCTCAGGCTATTCCAGGATCCAGCAGTTCTTGTAAGTGGGAGCCGGTAGGAACAGAGAACGGGTCTGTGATTGACGTGTTGAAACTCATGGGAGTTTTAACGAAGTCTTCAAAATGATTATGAAGGCTGGTGGGAACTAATGGTGGAACATTGAGTTCCGTTGATAGATTACAGAAGTACATGTACACAGTTGAAGCATAGGTGAACATTGTTTCGTGGCTTCAAGTGGGAGATTGTTGGGTATGAAGCCATAACTAATTGGGTTGGGCTGACTAGACACCATGTTTAGTGAGTGAGCTTAATCATTGTGTCCATTTTATTATCTCTATTTAAAGAGATCATTGTGTTTGTAATTTTGTACACAACAGACCTCATAGTTGCCCGTGTGGATGTAGGTTGCAGTTGGCGACCGAACCACATTAAATCTTGTGTCGTTTATTTTTCTACAGTTGATTCGTGATTGTGTGTGTTGCTTCTGCGTGCGTTTTTTTCCATCAATCTGCTCTAAAAACAATGGAATATTTCAATCACCACTTGTCCAAAACTTGAGAGACTATATCCAAAATGCTAACACCATCAGATAATCCTACAATATTCGCTAAAAAAGTAGTACCACACCATTTATCATTCCATAAATTAATTAAAGACCTTGTACCAAAAGTCTAAGAAGTATAATCAAGTATAGTACAATAAAACTGTTTAATTCCAGGCCAAAAAAATGATGATCTATAAACCATTGAAAACTCGTATTTTGATTTAAGAACCTTGACTTTTTTTTTTTTTAAATGCATAACTAGGTAGGAAAATTACTCCTAAAAATTATATATTGTAATTAAAACATTTAAAAATAATAATATTGAAATTTATTTATTATTTATACGTACATATTTTAAGCATACTTCTTACAAATAAATAACTAAATATATTTTTTAAAATATTATCTAATTTGAACTATTTTATATTATATAAGAGAGAAATTAAGTATAATAAATAATAATCCTCTGCAGTTCGGCTTTTACTGTTTTTTGCATACCCTGGTATAAATTAGGTTTTGCATTTTCCACACCATAAATTTCAACCTGCACCTTCATCAGGGTGAAATGATAAAGTTGTCATTAATTTTTTTTTAAAATTATACACTTTAAAATATATTTTATCGATCTGTTTAACTTGAACAATATTTTTTGAATTCATAAATATCTTTTAAAATATGTAATTCAGTATTTTTTGTTTTGTATTAGGGAATATAAATATAATTTTTGTATTATGGGAATGTATGTTATAGAATATAAATTTTATATTTCAAAATGTATCTTCAAAATATAAAATATAAAATATATTTTGAATTATATATATAGAATATAAATTTTGTAGTTTGAATTATGTATATTCTGAAATATAAAAATGTATAATTTATTGTATTTTGTAGTGTACTTTGTCCTTCAGGATTTACAATCTTAATTACAAAAATATTATTAATGTTTTGGAGTATAGTCCGATAATTTATTTTTAGAAGAATAGATTTGGAATTTCAAAATTTACTGCAGCTTGAAAGTACTGTGGGTGTAGAATGTAATATTCTGTAAATGACCGTTTATTCCTGCACCTCCACATGTTCTTATTTTACCTTCATAAATTTTTTACTTTTTTAAAAATATCTCCAGTAATATTTTGGATTATATAATCGAGAAGTTTTATTTCAAATTCGTAATTGGTTTCTGAACTACATAATCTGGAAACCTTTTTTTCATATACATAATTAGTTTTTGGATTACATAATTTGGAAGTTTTTTTTAACTTTTGGATTATGTAATTCGAAAGTCTTTTTTCAAATGCGTATTCATATTACATAATACCGAAAATACTTTATGAGGGTGACACAATAAGGATAAAAAGATATTTTCACGTTTTGTATGGGATGACAGAAGAAGATATGAAGATGAAGAAAGAAACAGTCCCTATAAATTAATGGACACGCAAGGTGGCAATTGGGTTTGGGTCCAATGGGCCGGTATACAAATGGAAGGACACTTTATATTCACCCGTAGTTTTGTGGCTGTTTCTTTCTGCATCCCTAGGTTTTTCTTTCTGCACCCCCACAATATTATACAAAGATAAAAATAACCCTGTTATTTTTTAGAAACCCCAAAATGCACCCACACTACTCTTGCTTCTTCCTTTGCCCACAGACTGCTGCACACAAGAATTCCATTTCTCTCTTAGCGGTGTTGCTCCATCTCTTAGTACAAGAAGGTGTTTCTTTTGGTGGTAGTCGGTAGTGTTTCGAATTATCATTTTTGCAATTTATATTTAGTATTCCAGACAATGCAGTTTGGTAATTTTATGGTATTAGGATCCACATTTGTATTTTCACATTCCAGATTTGGAAATCCATAAATCTTCTGGATTGGGGAATCTGTAAATCTTCCAGATTGGAAAATCCATAAATCTTCCAGATCCATCAATTCATAATAGAAATTAGGCTTCCAGATTCAACAATTTGGAAATCAACAATTTATTAACAATTTGCTTCCAGAACACCTCCTCATCCAAAAAATAACATGATTTACTTTTGAATTGATGAATCTGTAGCACACTCCACCACGGTGCCCTTTTCCAAATAAAAGGTTAAGGCCAGTTTTGAGATGTTCAAAATTTTGGAGGTGCAGGAAGAAAAAAGTGGGAGTGCAAGAAGAAGAAGCCTAGTTTTGTTTTGCATCTTTATGGATGTTTGAAATGTCTAAATTGTTAATGAATAAGATTTTTTTATTGTACAATTTAAAAAATATAGTTTGGATTTTACAGTATCAAATATACCTAATAATTTTCTCATGCATCTCCATGGAAAATTTTAAATTGTCCATGGGTCATATTTTAAGATTTTACAATTTGAATTACAAAATCCAAAATATTTCTAGATTCGAAAATGTATTAATTGTAAAATCTATAATACATATTTTTATGGATTCGAAAATATATTTAAGATTGTATAATTCAATGATATATTTTCAGATTCTCAAATGCTTCTAGACTTAAAAATTACACAGTCCATAATGCATTCGTGGTAAATGCATTGTTTAATCCATGTATTTTCGAATTATATAATTGAAAACTATGAATTTTACAATTTAAAATATATTTTGGGATCTTAAATACATTTAATTTTGAATTCTAAGTTTATTCTAAAATGTATTTCCAAATTACGTAATGTAGAATGTATTTTTTATTGTATAATCTAAAATATTTCCGATCTAGTTCGGACTTTTTCCACAGCTTTGGCAGTATAGGGGGTGCTGAAAGAAAGAGCAATAGTGGACTTGGGCTGATTAGTTTACTGATCCAGTGTTATTTCTTAAGAAATATGCTAGTATGCTGTAAAAAAATGCTACTGTTTTCATTACTTTTAATCATGCTAATTTTCATTTTCCTACGCTTTGTATTCATTCAATTATTACTTAGAAAATGAGATGAGGCATTGATGAAAACAAAGAGATAACTAGGTGGATGATGTTTAAGTTTAGAAAATCCATATGGTCATTAATATGTTTGATATTAATTTAGTCATTAAAGTTTTGAGTGTTCTTCAAAATATGTATTTACTGTAAGATGAGATGGTAAAAGATGAAGGAAAACATTTGTTGTAGATTATTTGAGAACTGGGTAAAGAGATTATTTACAGTGAATACTAAACTAATTCATAACTAGTTTTATTATATTGTGTAACTGACATGACAATTAATTAGCCAACCAAAAGAGCACTTGGATTTGTCTGCATATAATTGATTTTTGTCGAGGATGAAGAATAATGTCTTAGGGGAGTGACATTTGAAAGTTGAAACCTTGCTGGATTTATGCTATCCATTTAGAGGAAAACAAATAGAAACATGTAATCTGTTATTCGTCATTTTATTCTTAGTTAAGGTAGCACTTTTGTGGAGCCTAATTGTCCTACGTCTCTGTTCAGTTTGCCTTCAGTGTAATTTCATTGTAATTTTTCTACAGATAAGATTCGAATTCAATGCATATAGACCTTTTACTTTATATGTCATAAGTGCATGCATATAAATTTATGGTTTATCTCATATTATACCCAAACACATCTCTGCTCAGATGTCAATTTCCTTAACTTTCGGTTTTGTTTTTGAATATCTGCAATTTGTTGTAAACATAAATGGAATCACTCAATTGACTCCTCAAAATGCAGCCCTTTTGAGGTCCCACTCACATGTAAATGTTTGAAATGCATTAAATTGTTTCTCATTGAATTGCTGCAATTTGTAAAGATTGCAGACTCTGGTGGCATCTGGTTCCTAAGCTAACTATCGAATCTTTGTTCTTACTTTTTTGACCAATTTCTTGCTCAGTCTCACGATTAACTGAATGCTAGATTGCTACTTAACATCTCTTGATGATATCATGATTCTTCTATGGATAAAAGTTACATTCCTCAAATTTTGTTTATTCCTTGTAGCTGTAACTTCTTGAAACTTTCGGTTATGGTTACCAACACTTTGGATATGTGCAATGTCCTGTAAGGCTTTAAGCATAGCATCACTCACATTGACTTCTCTATCTCAGCTTGAAGCCTTTCTGAGGTCCCACTCACACGTAAAATTGTTGAATTGGACATGTTCTAATTGGACTTCAGCAAATTGGAAAGATTGCAGAACTTTGATGGTACCTGGTACCTAAGCCAAACTTCGAATCTTATTTCATTTTTGACCAATTCTTGTTCAGTATCATGGTTTACTGAATGCAAGTTAAATGTCATCTCTTGACGATATCATGATTCTTCCGTGAATAAGTTTCATTCCTCAATTTTGTTTATTCTTTGTAGGTAATTTAGTTACAATGTAGGAAAACAAATAGCATATTCTTCACTCATCATCTCATCTTCCAAGAACTGTAAAACTCTTCCGTTGTTTGGATAATAATTAAACAGTGGACTATGTTCAAAATAATGATATGTTTTAAAACACATGTTGTACCCTGAAACTTTAAGTATACTGATTTTCCTTTGATACACATGCTGCATATGGGCATGCTTTTACACAAAGTACGAAAGGCATGTAATGAGTGAGTCTTGGAAGTATCTATACATATCAACACAATAATGGAAAAGAAAAGGTAAATTTGGCGTAACATCTAACTAACAGGAAAATGAGTGTGATTTACCTAGGTATATAGCTTCCATTATATACTCATGCGCTTTCTTTTTGGAGTTAGTGTTGGAGAAGGGAGATTTCTTGCATCTGTTCAAGAACAGGTGCTTGACAATTACACATAATGCCTGCATTAAGGGGCTTGGTTGGTGATCAGAATATGCGTAGGTATGATTGGAACCTTTCACTTCTATTGATTGAGTTAGGTGGAGACCAAATTGGACCACAAAATTATAAGACTTCACAGATGTTTTTTGCTATTTCTATTGCTAGACTTGTATTAATATATATATCTTTTTGGGTTGTGGATGGCATATAATAATGAATCCTTTTTTGCTTCTGGACGTAAGCACAGGGATAACATTTTCTATGCCTCAAAATATTCACTTTCTTAACTTTGTTGATTTATTAAACCATCATGGAAAGCCTGACTTTGATAACTTAGGTTATAGCTATGCGTGCAGTACCTTTTTGTTGTTTATGACTAAATACCTAACACTTGGTGGAAATGAGCAACGTCAAGTGTGATAAAATAATTATGTTCAAGTTTTATGGACTCGATCTTAACTTACTTTTGTCTAATAATGATCCACTTCTGCTTCTCCCTATCTCACACTCAGATTAACTCTAGGATAACCTTCTCCAAATTTATCTGCTAATTCACATTGTTTGCCTCTATTCTTAAAGTGCGACTTACATATTTGTTAGGCAATATCATTTGATGTCTATTGGTTTTAAAACATTCTACTTGTTTTAGATGTTACTGTTTGTAAGCAAAATTATAAACAGTTGTTTTCTATGTCCAACCTCAAAGTGATTAGAGTGGATGATGCACTATGCTGAAGTAGACTCACGGATCTTAGGTATACCTTTTTATATAGATGAAGTATATCAACCTGATTTCAATGGTCTTCTTGGTACTCACTAGTCTTAACACTGCCATCCATCCACTTTCAATTATTTTATCAAGCTGATTTTGATGTCCATTAAGTAGGCTTAATCTTGATTATATATCATTTGCTTTTCAATTATGCCATCATTTATTCATCATTGGATGATGAATAACACTTGGTTAGTTGGTTGGTTGGATCAATTTTAATGGTATGCTAATTCTTCTAAGCATTCTAATCCACCATACTCCTTAATCACGAGTGAAAAATTCAACAAAAACTCTGATAATTTCCACTAAAGTAGAAAAAAAGAGTGAATAAATAGTGTGTGCACTGAGTGTAAAGAGCTTTTACACAGTCATTCATTCACAGACTGACATGTATGATAAGTTTGTTGATCTTTACAGTGACTATCTTTGGAATCATACTAAGAGTTTTTATTGATTGACAATGTAAATTTGGTTTACTCTGACGGTATGTATAAATTAGACCAAATTCTTCGTTGACAAAGGAAACAACAAAGTTGTTGTTTCAAATGCCGGACAATGATCCAAAATGGTGTTTCAGAGATAGAAAAAGCTTATGTGCATTCAGCCTTAAACGTGCGGACGTTATCTTTCACCTTTATTCTGATTAGAATGCATAGTGTTATTTCTCTTGCTTCTTATCATGTGGCATACATAAACACATATCCCTTGCGTTAATGTAGTTGAATTTATGTTGAAGAAGAAACATAGAGTTAGTATTCTCTAATCTATTAAAAATAAGTCTTGTACATCCAACTCAGTCAGGGAGAGTTGATGAAGTTTCATTACATGAGTTCCATCGAAAGTCTAGTATTTTAGCATTATTCCTCAGTTGACTTGTACAAAAACTCTTCATGTTCTCGTGCTGTTTGTATGGGAGCTCAGTCATAATTTTGATCTACCTAACTCTATGCAGTGCAAAATAAGCAACGAGTCGATAACCCACCAACATCAGGGCCATAATGAACACATCAACCCACAAATGATTCAAGCCCATTGATTTGATAGGAGGAAAATCTGCCACTTTGCACAGCTCCCCCTTTGAACATTCATAGTAGTCATTTTCATTGTACTGGACACCTAAAAGCAGCTTGTAACAGTAGTAGCTGTAGCTCAAGTACTTGAGCCACACAATGAATGGAGGAATCTGTTGTATGTAGTACCCTCCAGCAATGAGAAACACAAGGGTTGTCACAGAAGCTAGAGTAGTTGCCTGTTTAATCTCCATCAAAATAGCACCAAATGCTAAGCCAAGGCTTTGAGAGACAACAACACTGTAGAGAACCACAAGAAGAGAAAGGATAAAAGTCGCAGGATCAGGTTTAAGCCCTCCCATCCAATAGATTATGAAAACAAATGCAGTTGGAAGTGCAAGCTCCAGTGGCAAGTCTCCTATTGTTCTGGCAAGGAAGTAGGAAGAAAGGCGGTACATTCCTGACGACCGTTCCTTGATCAGCATCCTCCTCTCTTGAGGGAATGTGAAAACAGCATTGTAGAGAGGGTAGAATCCCCAGAAAACAGAAAAGAAAAAGAGCAAGGCAACCTGCATTACACATACAGTACAACCCCATATTAGTCCCTCTTAAGGGGTATAGTATACAAAACAAAAAATGTAGCCAAGCAATATTAATCATAGTTTGACTTCTTGGAGTTCGGGAAACACAGAACTTGAACTTGAAAATGGTGTGATGTTGACATGAATATGAAAAGGAACTCGATCAGATTAAAGGCCTAATCATATATGTTACCATAACTTTTTTAGTTGTTATTAATTGGCTGTCAATATCATCAACTGGAAAAGATAAATTGAAGCAATTCCTACTTACCCGATCTTCAATGTGTGACTCCGGAGTATGCCACCACAATAGTCCACCAAGAAAAGCGACACTTACAACTTGGAATATTCTCAGCCTGTTGAAGGCTTCATACCTTCGCTCCTTCACTCCCCTTTGTAATAGTACTTTGAACTGATGCCACCAGCTCGTGCTCCATTGTTCTGGCTTTATCGAATTTCCTGCATCAATAGAGACATTTCAGGCCACTGGGACTAATAATAGAGCTATGATTGTTTTTCCCTTAAAGATAGAAAAGAAGACCTACTTGCACAAGCATCTTTTGTGATATTGTGGTTGTTCACTTCCAGGCTACAAACCTCAGCTTTCAGACTCGTAGCTATATTCTTCTCATAAGCAGAGATGAGAGATTCCCTCACCTGTTTCCTCTCTTGTTCCAGTCCTTCATTTTGTTCAGCTGCTTGCTTGGAGTCTGGGGCAATCCCTGCAATGCATCCTAACATTGTTAGTGTTGTTTTTTCAAATTAATACCGAATCCGAGACCTTGGCTATGCATATATCAAATATTTACTTATGATACATGGCTCTCTCCAAATTACCAAAACCATAACAAATTTGTTCTACTCGCTCACTATAACTCATTTTAAGTAAAGAAAAATTTGGAGCTCTACCTCCAGTTGACAAGAAAAAAAATACTAAAGCCAGTTAAGCAATTATAAAACGAAAAAGGTGTCTGCCCAGTTTCCACTTTTGAGGTCCATTGGTTTTATAGTTATTAATTCTCATTGGAAAAAAAAAAGGAACTGAAAGTGTGAAACAAATGACTATTGTCCATTACCGTTGGCAAGATCAAGCAAGAGATCAGCTGGATTGACAGTCACACATGTGGAAAAACCAACAGAAGAGAAGTAGTCCAAGGCAGTTGAAGCAGCACCATAATAGATGGGGCAGCCTTCAGAGAGCAAGACCACCTTATCAAACATATAGTAGAGCCTACTAGAGGGCTGGTGAATAGTGGTGACAACAGTTCTACCCCCACTAGCTAGGCGCTTGATTGTGTTGAGGATTCTTTGTGCTGTGGTGGAATCCAAGCCTGAAGTAGGCTCATCCAGCAACAGAAGGCTTGGGTTGATGAGCATTTCTTGGCCTATGCTCACTCTCTTTTTTTCTCCACCTGATATTCCCCTAAAAAGTGGGCCACCTATCATGCTGCTCCTGCAACGAGTCAGTCCTAGCTCAGTGATCACTCTCTCTACATGTTGAACTTTTTCATCTCTGGTCAAGCTGTTGGGAAGCCTTAGAAGTGCAGTGAACACTAGAGTTTCAGTGACAGTTAGGTGAGGGTATAGCACATCATCCTGAGCCACAAAACCTGTTCTTCTCTTCATGGCACCAGAGAAAGGTTGGCCGTTGTACGTGATCTTACCAGATAGTTTGCCGCTGAGCCGGCCTCCAAGTGCTGTGAGAAGTGTGGTTTTGCCACTGCCTGATGGCCCCAACATGGCTAGTATTTCTCCTGGACACACCACACCAGTGATTCCATTCAGTATGGTCTTCTCCTTGCAAGTCCATGTACTGCCCCAGCATCCTCCTTTCTGCTCTAGTTTAACTTTGTACACCAGTTCCTCAAACTGCAAACCAACACACAAGAGATTAGCAACTTCGTACTTTTCATCAATGTATGCATAGAATCAATGCAAGTGTGGGATATGAGTAGTATAGGCGCTATTGTTATGGGACTGGTAAACTACCTTCAGAGTTATTGGGTACATAATGAGTTTTGGAAAAGGTTGTTGTTGTTCATTGGTTTGCATGGGATGAGAAAGGACAGTTGAGTTATGGGGCTCAGTCATCTCTTGGGGACCTTCTACAGAGTGATGACTATTACAGTATTCTGGTTTTGGTGCTATGCAGTTCTGTGGCATGGCTAAAGAAGTAAGGGATTCTCAGTGTTTTGGTGAAAATAGTGGTGAGGATTGAGAACTGAGAAGTTAATATGTTGCTTTTAACTTGATGTTCCAATGTGTAGCTAAGAGCAACGCATAAATATATAGCAAGGACTAGGATGTGCACTGTGTGCCAAGCCCGTATATAGGCCACCCTTGGATGGTGGAATCCCACCTTTTTATCTCAAATTATTCTATCACGACCAAGCTCACCAAAAAACTTAGAAATTCTGAACCGTTGCTTAAGATCTTTCTTGCCTTTTCAATTTCTAAAACATTTCTTTTCACGATTTACCTTTATTAGTTTCACTGTTTTCTAATTATAAACGTCCTGATTGAAATTGGCTCACACGGGTAGAAACAACATTTATACAACAGTAGCTAGTTGATCCAAGGAACAATACATGCATACAAAAAATAAAATAATAACTCAAAAAGGAAAACCGGCTTCCACTTCCATCATAAGTTCAATATTTTTTTCCTCTTTGGGTTTTACTTTTACATCAATATTTTTCACTAGGCCATGAAGTGATGCCGGTCAAAATTCAAGCCACAGACACCTGTTATGACAAGGATAGTATTTTTTGTTTCATAACTATGTACTTGCTAATAATTTTTTAAGCAAGTGGGTCTCTTTAATGCTTTGTGATATTACCCTCGAGATTTTTATCAATCTGTTGGATATGCTTTGTTCATTTTACGCTACCATTCTTTTCCTTTTCAAGAGGATTGTACTGTGCATACTAGGTTCTGAACATGTGAAAACAGAAAGCACTGAACACTGCTACAATAGAGTGTGACCACGATGGCTCTTCCACCGTTTCAACAAGGGACAAACAAATTCAGTTGAACAAGCAGTAAACCATGGTGAATAGTCCGTTGTACATTCGTGGCAGTCTTTTTAACATTCTTAGTTCTAATCTTTTTGCCAATTTCCCTTCCTTTTTCTTAGGAAATACTGGATACTGTCATATCCCCTTCTCAAAAAACTAATTGGCAAACTTAACATTGTTATGAGGCTGAACAAGTTTTTGAAGTAAGATCCAAACCCAATATCTAATTTCTCTAAAGTAAAAAGTGTTTTGGTTAAGCCTCTTCGTACCTGAAATATGCTATATCTTTCTGGAATCCGATTACTGAACGTGAAAACCAGAACAAAGGCCACTATACTATTGATCAGAAATTTCAATTGATAGCCTTCATATCTATCTCACATATATGAAGACAAAAAACTATAACTACATTACAGTTAATGACATCTCTCTGTCTGCATGGATTTTTATTTCTTATTCAGTTATTTGTTACCCTCTAAAAGATTTGTATCTGAGGAAGAGCTCATAAGCAAGCACAAGAGATGGTACATTATCACCAATTGACGTGGGAAAGAGAAGAAATATCTTTTTAAGGATCCTGACATCTGTGGTTGGTCTGTCATTTTTCTCAACCGCTTACAAATAATCATGGAATTTAACATCTTTTTAAAAGATGAATGGATGAGAAATTTGGTTGTTTTCATTTTAAATTTTTTCGTTTACATTGGTATTATTATTGTTATTATCATTTGGTACGTTTGGAGGACAACGACATGATTTTGTCTCCCCCATGTGCTTGGTGTTAGTTATGGTCAAGCAGTGAGTAAAAGAACCCTCCAAAATGAAACCAAAAGTGGGTTATATTCTCTTGCCTCTTTACTCTGCATGTGATAGCCATCCATCGGAAAAAAAAAGATATAGAGAGAGAGAAGAAAATCATACAATTTATTTCAAAACTTTATAATTCCTCATTCCCATGACAACTATCTTTGCCTTGCAAGTTTTGGTTGAACAGTTGTGATGTGTCTGATGCAATAGCAGTTGATAATAAAGTTGGATGCCTCACAGTGAAAACTTTACATTCCTGGAAGCAGAAGAAGCAAGAATAAATTCAAAAGAATGAAGAACAGGAAAAGGGTACGTGAAGATTTTACCAAGATCATTAAACTTGTCTAGCTATGTATGTATAGTATACTACTTTATTTTGGATGATAGTAAGTAAATGTAAAGGTGAAATTAATGGTTTGCAAAGCTAAGTGATTCCTATATGAATATATATTCCCTCTAGCAACATGGTATTGATTATATATCACTGTTATTTTCAACATTCGTATCACCGAAATTCGATATGACTGTTTTTATTATATCATTCTGTGTTATCATTCATATCAGTGGTGTTGAGTTAAAAGGCAAAGGAAGTGAAGTGAGATGCTAAGTAAGGTGTTTACCCTTTTAATCTAATACTTTCTATTTAATCTGAATGAGAGGAATGATTAAAGGTTGAACCCATCAATCAGATTCCAATTTCTGTCCATAAAATTAATTTATTTTTTCTTTTGGTAGAGCACTCAGATAAATGGTATCTATAATGGGTCCGGTGGGAGGGTACCTTTTCAGTGTGGAACACTTAGAGCATTGGCTTCTTCACACTAAGTGCGCATATATATGTGTTTTCTGTCGTCAACTTGTGTATTAATTTATGTCTATAGATATGCATAATTAATTAACCCCATTTTTTTTCCACTTTGGACCCCTTCCTTTTTCACATATTCTCCTTTCATATTCACATATCTTCTGCATAATTATAACTTCTTACACTTAGCCCTCTCCACTGCATGGATTCCCTTGTTTATTTTTTTCTGGTATATCTCCCCTTAGCATAAACCACACAACCCATCAATTTGAACCTTCTTGAACCCCAATTTCAAGAACCATACATAACTTGGAATATTTATGAATTTCCATTTGGAATGTCCTCCTTTTACATCAAGGGACTAAGGGATTATATTATTATGATAAGATTCATAAGATAAGTGTCTTGTGTTAGTACCTTTGTCTGGAAGGTGAAACAGGATTGCGTTTCATTATTTATGTAAAGTCCATTCTATTCTCATGTAAAAAAATACATATTCCATTATCTTGTTTCATAACAGATAATAAATTGGTTCACTACTGTGTCATTTGACTATGCTTATTCCATAACTTTGATTGAGACTTCCGCTGGGGAATCATATCCATGGAACACTACTCTCGTGTACATATTTCCCACAGATTTTTATGGGGAACAGATATCAAATTTAACACATATTTGGCCACACGATTATCTGTTTTAATATGTAAACAAAATGCATAATGCACAGTGAATTAATCGAGTAGCATGCCTCACATTTCAGTGTCGGAGAAGATTCCATGATAGACAGGGAAAGAGTTGAAATTGTTTGCATAATGTGTAACTTTATAATTAATGTTTGTGCTATGTTGTTTTTCATCATGAATGGCTATTCTGAGATCACAGAAATGTATGCATCAACACAATAATCATTCTCACTAACTCAATGCTCCATAATGCAATGAATGCCGTTGACGTATGATTAATCACATAGGATATGAAAAGTTCTGAGAGTTTAAGTTCAATGAATAATAACCATACCCACATACACTAATATACCAATATGATTACTAAACTGCTTACAAAATGTCTTAACAAAATGCATTAAAATATTTTAAGATAAAATGATAAATCTAAATGAAATGTAAATTTACCTCAATTTTATAAAATTGATTTATAAAATAAAATTTATAACTATTTATATATTATTAAATATTGTAATATGAAGTCGATATATTAAACTGCTAAATGTACTAATTTTACTTTTTAATATTATAATTTATTGAGTTAAACATATTTTTTATTCTTCATAAATATGTGAGCTTTGAAGATATGGATTTACTTTCCTACTTTTGTGTGATATTTATTAGTTGCTCAAGTCTTTAACAAATATATCTAGCGACTATTTCGCGTTGGGAACGTTATAGACAAAATAGAATAATTTAAATTTTTTAAGTGAGGAATGGAAAAATATTTTATAAAAACCATTACCAAAATTCGTTTATTTTACGATAACTAAAAAATATTAATTTTTAATGTTTAAATTTTTTTTTATAAAGATTAAAATACAAATTCACTTGTTAGAAATATCATATTTTATTTTAATTTTACAAGTTAAGTTAGCCTTATCAGAGGTTCAATTTATTGATAGATTGATTCTATTTTCTTATTCAAGCTCAAGCTTACTTTCAAAGAGCCACTATTATTGAGTCCTGTATTACTTTTAGGTTCAAGTTTATAATTTAGTAAAATAATAATTATATTTAGTTGTTTTAAATATTTAGTTTTCCATTAGAACATATTTTAAATCTTTGAGGATGAAATTAATAGTTTTATCTTTGAGCTCTCGGCGTAATTTTTTAATTACTTACCAAACAAGCCAAAAAAACATCATTACCCTTATTATAATGACTGTGTAGTTAAAAGTAAATATTTTGTTTACCTTTTTTTTTGTTTTTTAATAAGATTATTTTCCAATTATATTCATTTTAACTATTATACTATTTATGATATTTATTTTATTATATTAACAATAATTTTAAGAAATTGATATTTTTTTTAAAAAATAAAAATTTTCATGTTAGACATCACTGTACAACTTGACATCTCAGTGACACCTCAAGTAACAATAATCATTTGTCATCACATGAAAACAAAATTATTAAAAAAAAGAAAAAAGAAAAATATGGGAGGATTAGACAAAAATCCATATGTTAACAAAAACAATGCAAACTATATATATTCATAAAGAATTCTAAGAACAGACTAGATAGTAACCTATTATACCAATGAAAAGATTATCTATGAATAAATCTTAAATTAGCCAACTTATCAGCACACGCATTTCCTTCACGAAATATATGAGTAACCCTAAACCTGATTTTCCCACAGTAATTAAGATAAGTATTTCATCAATTACGAAGCATCCAAGGAACATTAGTCTTAGTAGTAAACGCGACACAAACCAAAGCAGAAACACATTCCAGTCAGACATTAGTAAGCCCTTGAGCTTCCTCCATAGCATGTATAATCCCATAAAACTCAGCAACCAGAGCATTCTTAACTTCAAGAAATGCAGAGAAAGCTCCAATAAATTCCTCCATACTCCTACGGAAAATACCTCCACAAGTAGCAAGACTAGGATATCCCCTAGCAGCCCCATCATTGTTAATTTTAACCCAACCTAGTGAAGGAAACTCTCATCTAACAGAAAGATGACGAAGAACTTTACTAGTACGAGTATTAATACAAAAAAACTTGAGCACGTTGAAATCCAACAGATCATTCTTCATTTAAGCTTTAGACGAATATCTCACTAGACGAGTAAAATCTTTAATAAACGAAATAGCCCTAGAAACCTCAATCTTGTTCTAAAAACGAGCATAATTCCTCATACGCCATATCATCCAAATAGAAAAAGTTATCACAACAAACTTAATCAATTTAACCAAAGGACTACCATCCCTCTTAATAAAAGAGAGAAGATCATCCTTATTAGAGAAATGAGAAGTAGGAAAAATCTGTTGAACCCAACTCCAAATACGCAAAGCATTAGAACATTTAAAAAATAAATGTTGAATAGATTTCTCGTGCTTTTCACAAAGCGTACACTTAGAACAAATATGCAAATCTTTATTTTGAATATGTTGATCTGTAGGAAACCGCCCATGAAAAACTTACAAAGGACAAGAGTTCTGGAAGCGGAAGATATGAAGACCAAATAAATTTACCCCAACCACAGGGAACTCCTAGATCCAAGAAAAAAGTCTTAGCCGATTTAAGAGTGAAACGACCAGACTCATTTAGAATCCAATTAGGAATATCCTGTTCCGCCCTAACCATGATAGGACTAAAAAGATGAGGCATATGCTGTAAAGACAAAGGAATATTCCAATCACCACCCGTCCAAAACTGAGAGACTGTATACGGAATGCTAGCACCATCAGATAATCCTACAATATTCGTTAAAGAAGTAGTACCATACCATTTATCATTCCAGAAATTAATAAAAGAATTTGTACCAACAATCCAAGAAGTATAATAAATTATAGTAGAATAAAACTGCTTAATTCTAGGCCAAAGAAATGAGGATCAATAAACCATACAAAACTCGTATTTTGATTTAAGAAACCTGGCTTTCAAGAGCAAAGACCAAGGTTGCTGCTATAAGCAAAGTTCCAAGTAAGCTTAAGAAGATATGCATTATTTTCATGGTGAAGGTTAATAATCTTCAAACCTCCATTCTCAAGGGGAGAACAAATCGTAGCCCAATTAATAGTAGTTATACATTTTTTTAGAATATCACTAGTCCAGATAAAATTTCGACACCACTGCTTAACTTGCTTAAGAAGAGAAACATGCCATTTATACAAATTAAAACTATAAGCTAGAAGACCCGTAATCATCGTATTGACCAACTGACCTGGCCCATCATGCTAAGAGATTTACCTTTCCAAGAAGCAAACTTCAATTTGACTTTATCAGCCAAAGGTTGAAGAAAATGACCCCTTAGAGCACCAACAAAGATAGGCACTCCTAAATAAGTGAAAGACAAACAACCATGACTACAAGAAAGAATACGCTGAATTTTGGTGACAAATCTTGCAGAATTATTCATGGTAAAAAAACTACTCTTAGAATTATTAACATATTGACCCGAGAAATCACCATATGTTTTAAGAAAAATACTCAAATTTATAAGAGACTTATTATCTATCCTACAGAAAACAAAAATGTCATCTGCATATAAGATATAAGAGAGGGTGAGAAAACCTTGCGGACTAGCCATATGTAGTATCTTCTTATCATTCACAAGTTTTGAGAGACCTCTACTAAGAACTTCCTATGCAAGACAGAAAAGTAGAGGAGACAAATGATCACCTTATCTAACACCTTTAGTACAAGGAAAAAAATCCACCAAACTACCATTTATTCTGATAGAAAGCATAGCTGAACGGAGAATAGTACTAATCCAACCAACAAACGAAGGGTGAAAACCAAAGCATGACAAAACTAATATTTTTTTTATATTACTCTATTTTTCAATTATTATATTAATTAACATTGTGTCTATCCACGAAATAAAAAAATAGTTCTTAATTTTATCCATTTATTTAATAGCTTACATTACAAGAAATTGTCCATTTATATACCAATTATTACATATGGATACATCATGTAAAGTGAGCATTACATACAAATATTTACATACAAATTTAATTAAGTATGTAAATAAACATTACATACGGATTTTTCCGTATATAAGAATAAAAGTGATTACATACGGATACTTACATATGGATTTAATTTAGTATGTAAATAGATGTTACATACTGATTTTTCCATATGTAAAACAAAAGTAATTACATATGGATTTAATCAATATGTAATTTGACACCATGAATCAGAAATAATTACATACGAATTGTATCCGTATATAAAGTATTACATACAAAATATTTTTTTAAAATTGTAATAATAATAATATTGATATTAATGATAATATTATTATTAATATTATATTAATACTAATATTTATAATATTTAATAATATTATTAATATTTAATAATATTATTATTAATAATAATAAGTATAATAAAAATCATATTATGACAAAAAACTTGTTTGGTGTAGTTGTTAAAACTTCTTTGGTGACTCAAGTGACTTGACTTTGAATCCTGTCCACCACAGTTTGTTTCTAATATTAATAATAATTATGATAACATATATAATAATAAAAATAAAATATGATATATCCTACATAACATCTTGAGTTTCACTCTTGGCTAACATAAAACATTATTTGAGATATGTTCCTGCCGGTTGACCTAGCGCAAGAGCGTTGCCTCGTCACGTTCTCCCTCACCAGCTTAACACCACGTGCCCTTCAAGTTCCCACCACAGATAGCCTCTCTGAGAACCTGAAAAACACAAGGTGGCACCTCTGCGGCTGGTGGTGCTCCGACGCTCAAGTCAGTGACAAGAACACCCAAAAACTGAGAGAAAAATATACTCTGCAGAACCGTACTAAAGTGCACACAACCCTAGCAATGAGCCGTAATGAAAAACGTACCTCTGCAAATTCTGTTAAGTTTACCTTTATAACTAGGTTTTTTCTCTCTCCAGGCAGTTACGCTTTGGACGCGTGGCTCGCATCCAACCCTGCACGTGTCACCATCTGGGTTGGGGTAGCAGGTAGTACCCAGCCCTACACGTGTCATTATCTGAGCTAGGGCAACTCGAGCGTCATTTCTATATTACATCCAACCCTACACGTGTCATCATCTGGGTTGGGGTAACTTGAGCATTATTTATGTGTAGTAACCAGCCGCGCGGCTAAGTCTCTAGCACGTGCTACGCTGTGAAACACCACATGACGAGGCGAGTACCGGATGCAACAAAGTGCATCACCTCTGTGACATCGCTCGTCGTGAGTGTCACCCTTCCTCTTGCTTCGCCATACACGTTCTAGCTGGG
>Ga0123342_1004849_pt1 | contig 20136 bp, 14 predicted proteins | sample Turbeawhitnodule_FD_89960 | JGI IMG/M metagenome (GOLD analysis project Ga0123342, IMG submission 89960) | Root nodule microbial communities of legume samples collected from Mexico - Turtle bean Mexico white nodule | ecosystem: Host-associated > Plants > Roots > Nodule | place: Mexico: Nepantla... | reverse complement strand
TATCCCGAACTTAGGACTTGGATAAACTACTTGTGTCCTGATGCAATTATGATTTCTAGAAACACTGTTAAGGCTGATATTGGGAGAATGTATATGAAAGAAAAAATAATGCTTAAGGAATTGCTTTCTTCCATTCCTAGTAGGATATGCTTAACTTCTTATTTATGGACATCTATTAATACTGAGGGTTTCATATCATTGACTGCACATTTTGTTGACCTGAATTGGAAGTTAAGTACCAAGCTACTAAAATTTTGTTACATGCCTCCCCCTCACACGGGTTTTAAGTTGTCTAAGAAAATTAATGAATTTTTACAAGATTGGAGACTATAAAAAAAGGTGTTTTCTATGACTTTGGATAATGCTTTTGCTAATGAAGTTCTCCAAAATACTTTAAAAAGTCAACTTGTTTTGCAAAATGGTTTGATATGTGTTGGTGAATTCTTTCATGTTCGTTGTTGTGCACACATATTGAATTTAATTGTTCAAGAAGGTGCTTGGTGATGCTTTGGACCAAAATAGAAATAGCATCAAATATGTGAGGGGTTCGAAAAGTAGAATGGTGAAATTTAAACAATGCCTTGAAAGGTTTAGTGATATTGATGCATCATCTGGGTTGTTTCTTGATGTCCCTACAAGATGGAACTCCACTTATTTGATGATTAAAAGTGCTATTAAATATCAACGTGTTTTTGGAAGCTTGCATTTGGTTGATGAATCTTATAAATATTGCCCTACAGAGGAAGAGTGGAAGAGAGCTGGAAAAATTTGCAAGTTCTTGTTACCCTTTTATGATATCACTAACTTGATTTCTGCTTCAAGTTATCCTACTTCCAACTTGTATTTTTTACAAGTTTGGAAAATTCAGTGTTTGTTGATGGAAAATGTGAATGATGAAAATGTACTAATTAAGAACATGGCTAAATTGATGATAGTAAAGTTTGAGAAATATTGAGATGTGTTGTCCTTGCATTTGCTGCAATTTTAGACCCAAGGATGAAGTTAGAAGCATTGAGATTTTGCTTTGAAAAAATTGATTCTAAAATTGGAAAAGATCAAGGAAAAATTATGCAAACTTTTTGCTGAATATTCTACCAAAGGTTTCACAACATCATCAAGTGTTCAAAAGCAAAAGCAAGGACAATCTTCATTCTCATCATTTATGTCTAAACCAAGTCTTTTTTATGTAAGTTACTTGCTTTAATAATACTTATTAATGCACTTTAATTCATTTTTTTTTTTTTTTGCAGCACTCCATTATACTAACTTATTACATCATTATAGGAATTAAAAATGCGCAAGCTTCAAGTAGTTAATAAAGCTGAAAGGTCACAACTTGACACTTATTTGGATGAACCAATTTTGAATTTTGACTATTTAGAGCAAATGGATTTGTTAGATTGGTGGAAAAATAATAGTCAACGTTTTTCTGAACTTGCTTTAATGGCTAGAGATTTGTTGAGCATCCCTATAATCACAGTTGCATCAGAATCAACATTTAACATTGGTTATCAAATTCTTAACAAGTATAGGAATCGACTTTTGCCTGAAAACGTGGAAACAATCATTTGTACTTCTAGTTGGAAACATGGATTTTTCTAGGGTAATTCAATTATTTTAATTTATCTTATTTTTATTGTATTATTTTTATGAAAAATTAATTAATTCATTGTCATTGTTTTAATGTATGCATATGACGTGGAAGATTATAATTATGGAAAAATGGATGAAAGTTCTTCTAAGGCGGCATCCAATGTTATTGAAATGGAAGAATATCAGTAATATTTATGTTTAATGTTTTTGAATTAATGTTTATGTTTATGTTTAATGTTTTGGAATTAGGTATTTTAAATGTTTTGGAAGTGGAAAAATATTGATATTTGATTTTTATCTTAATGTTTAATGTTTTGATGTTTGACTATGTTTGAAATGGAAGAAAAAAAATCAAGTTTGATAGTAACAAATATATAGGTTCAATTTGACAATTTTTCAAGAGAAAAAGTAAGAAAAAAAAATATTCAATTTAAAAAAAAAATGAATGCGGGCTGGCCTGCAAATCTGCGAGTCGGCCCTTATGCGGGCGGGACAGAAAATCTAGCTCGCAATAACTTTGCGAGGTGGGCTGGCCCGCTTTGCCACCCCTAGTTATTTCGATAATTAAACTAGTTGTTTTATACGTTGCCTTTAATAGAAAAAAAATCAATCAATTGTTTTTAACATAATTTTGTTATAGTTTTTCAAACTGTTTTTAACTATTTTAGTCAATGATCAAACAGTTTCAACCTCTTTTTAAAGTCTATATAAAGTCTGGTTTTTTATCATTTGAAAAAGAAGAAGAGAGTTTTATAAAAAAAAAAAACGTTTTCAAAAGAAGATCAAAGAGATTTTACTCATTCTTGGACTCTTGGATCATTGGTTGTGTGTGAAGTAGGAATCTAGGTTTTCTATTATATTGTTCTACAATTTTGTAAAGTCCAGGTGTTGGCTAAGAGTGTTGTGTGTTCTTGAGGAGTTCAAGATCAACATTTTTTTGTGTTGTTTGTAATCTAGTTTTGATTGCAATAGTGAATTCTCAGTGGTTAGCTGAGGACTAGATGTAGCTCTTGGTTAAGAGTAGACCAGTATAAATCTCTATGTGTGAATCTCTCTTTTCTTACTCTAATAAACTGTTTTAGATACTGTTTTGTGTTTTATGCTGCATTAAACAGTCAATTGTTTTTCAATAAAACAACTTGTTGATATTTCTTAAAGAATTGTTAATCTGTTAAGTAATTCAATTGAACAGATAAATCAATTGATTGATTTTACATATTTTTTCACTCTAGTTCTAATTTTTGCAAAAATCTTGCGAAAACAATTCACCCCTCTTATTTAGGTCATAAATTCTAAAAAATTTCACAATGGTGAAAAAAATAAGATCATAAACTTTTCCTACTTTTTGTACCCAAGGCAAATAAACTCAAAGATGAATCAACTTTACCTTTTAGTCCCATATTTAAAAGAAATTATTTTAATCTTTAAATATATTATTTTTAATCTGTGTAATTTTAGATATTAAAAAGTAAAAAGCTAAACTAAAACTAAGATGTATATGGATTAAAAATTATTAAAGTAATGTTTATATGAATTAAAATAAATAATTTTTAAGTATAGAAATCTCAAGGAAAAGTTTAGAAAACTATAAATAATTAAACCTGAAGTTAATATTACTATACTATAGCTAAAAGACACAGGGAAAATTAAATTAACATGACTGCAAATGCACACAAAATACATTAATGCGCATACACTTTCATAGAAGAAATTATTAAATGATCTGAAATTATATAATTTCAAGAATCTCTATATAACAAGTTATTATCTATCTTTTCACACATTCAAACATAGATACTCACAACACACATGCAAAAATTCATCAGCCATGTACATATTTATATAAATAGAGTAATAATATAAATTAAGAAAGAGAAGATGTTTGTTCTTAGAATTAGTTTAGATTCTAAAATAGTTACTTATTAATAATTAGATATTAATTTAAAAATTAGTTTATAAGTTTTATTAATAATAAAAACTATTTTAAATATTAATATTTTTTAGTCTCTAAAATAATATTTAATTTATTTAATATAATTAATTAATTAATTTTTAGTTTTAAAATTAATTTATATTTAATAATTTTTTTAAGTGAATAAAAAAAAAATAATGAAAATTAAGAAGAACTTATTGTCCTCCTAATTAAATTAAGGGCTAATGGCTTAATCCGAAGCTCTGATAATCGATTACCCTTAATTTAATTGGCCAAAGAGTAGCAATCAGAATTTATGCAAGATGATACTAGAGATTAACATAATCAACATTAGTTATTCCATTCAAACAGAGAACTAAAGTTTTAAACGACATCTCAGATTGGGAGTGTATAAAATTCCTAGTACTTTCCTTTTGATAATGTGCCAATAATCATAGGATTTCAAAATTACAATGAACTCTCTGGGTTCAATTGCCGTCAAAGGTGACTGAATCCCTGCATCTATTGGCTAAGCTAAAGCAGATGTTTTACTCTTGTCATAACACAAAACTATCATGTAACAAAAAGCCAATCACAACTACCTGCAAATAAATGTGCACAAACGTGATAAAACAAAGAAACGATGTACTTATACGAAATCAAAAAGTGCTACATAAAATTTTAAGTAAAAAAAGGTAACGATTTTACAAACGTGCGATTAAAACGGTGTCTCTTTTAAATTAATTAATTCTTTGTTGATAAAAAAAAAAATTAATTAAAAAAAGGGTAACGATTGTACAAATGTGCGATTAAAATGGTGTCTCCTTTAAATTAATTAATTCTTTGCTGATAAAAAAAATATCAAATGTACAAACGAAGAGAACAAGATGATTGTGAAGAGAGAAGTTAGCTTTGGTATTTCATTCTTTTGAAACCCTAACAATCAGAATACGCTAAAAAATATCAATGTTTGAAGCAAAAAATCTGATTTTTTAAAGCTTGTTAAACAAAAAACATTATACATAGCAATAAAACACAACTTAGTGAAGTTGCAAAGGGAAGTGGATGACCAGCATGTTGCCACGACGAACACAAATTGAGAATGTGGGGAGGGCGTCGTTCAAGCCGGCGATGAGCAAAGTTGCATAATAGTGTCTTCGTGGTAGTGGTGACGAAAGAACCAACGGCAACGGTGTGTTGGCGTGGATGCGTGTGGTGTGGGATATGAGAGTGATAAGAGTTGGGTTAGAGCCGTTATGAGAAGTGTACCTGTGTAGGGAAAAGGGGGACCCATGTAACACAATTTAGTGACGTATCGGTGCCTGCTGATGATCTTCTGTGTAACTTCGAGCTTCCTTCTTTCACTTGTTGGACTTGGGCGGTCGGGGGTACCTGCGATTGCACTCCGACGCTCAATTCAGTATTAGTATTTTTTGGGTGTTCTTTCAGAGTAAAAACGTACCTTACAACTTTGTGGAGGTTTTATTTATAGTGCTAGTTCTTCATGATGGGCTGAATATCAATTATTAACTAACACATTGTGATCCCTGATTAATAGGGAGGTGTGCTGTTTAAGGAATATCTCTAACGTCTTTCAGTTAATTAGTATTTAACTGATTTTGCGGAGATGTTCCCACATATTTCGGATATGGTTATAGCACACTAAATGCTCTTATAACTGGTGATTCTTATTCAATGCGCCATTTGAAGTGTCCTTTGACTCGGTCGGTCGTCACTGTGTCCAAGACAGACTCGTTCGGTGTTGACCGATACAAGAAGGGTTGATGATTCTAGAGTGAGGGGTATGTTTGAGGGTTCAAAGAAAGAAATGAAAGGGTTTCAAAAGAGAAGAAATGAGAGGGTTTCCAGAGGGGTCAAAGAAGGGTTCAAAGATTTGAAGAATATAATGTTTTAGGAAAAAATTATTTTTGGGAAAACGATGAATGTTATGGAGGAAAAAGAGAAAAAGTATTTTTTTGAAAAAAGATGAATGCTATGGAGGAAACGAAAACATAGGGTAGTGATCTACTTCATAAAATGGCAGTTCTAAGTGACATATTTTGAATAAAAAATATGACATATATTAACTTGTCGTATTATACGGATAATTGTATGAGTTTTTAATAACTGCCACATTAAAATCGTCAGAACTTACATGTTTTTTTTAGTGCCACTTATTGCAATAAATTATAGACTTCTTTAAAAGGTGGAACAACATAATGAGCTAGCAATGATAATACAAAAAGCAAAATGATAGTCTTTCATTCATATGTACAATGATAATCTAAAGAGAAAAGTGATAGTTTTAACATTTGGCACCTAAAATACAATATTGAAGTGATTTTTTAGCAATTCATTAGAATGACATGTTCTACAAATAGTCATGTCTTTTCCTTGCATAAACACTTTCAAGATGTATAAATTTGTAAGATTTTTATTATCTTTCTAGGAGTATGAAGTCATGTTTTTCTTCTTCAATTGACCCATTATTCTTATTTCTCAAGTCTTCTTATCTTTTTCTATTTTCTTTACATATATTGTCTAACTCTTTTGCTCTTTTATCCCTTCCTTATTCTTATGTTGTTATTCTCATGTTCTCATTATACACAAATTGAGAATGAAACAATTGACTTAAGTTGATCATTTAATTATTTCATGATTGAAACATGTCACAAAATTCAACACTTAATTTTATTATATGTTTTTTTCTTCCTAAACTTTTAAACATCATATCATAAAAAGCATATAATGTTTGAAACAACATAATTAAACATCAAAGAGATATGTTCAAGTATAACTTTTTGTCACACATTGATGACGTTTGATCCAACAAACATTAAGTTTCCAATGAAATGTCATCCACCAAGTCACTTATCTAGTAATACATTATAAGTAAAATAGTATCATAAATTATTAAACTATGTTCACAATAAGACATAACACCACTATAGTTTGAATATGAAAAACATAACCATAAACATATTCACTATTTATACATCATAATATCTATGATAAATTGATAAGTAAAATCACAATATGCCAAACACCTATTTGAAATTTAAACTTGAAATTGAAAAAAAAAAAAACAGTTTGATATTCAAAAGATTGAGTATCATAGCTGTATTGTTGTTTTAGCTAGGTTAGCATAAAGATACATCAATACAAGCACAAACTACACATACTGAATGGAGACAAGGGAAGTTAAGGAGGATTCTTGTTGATTTGGTAATTGATGAAAAAAGAAACATGTTACATAAAACTTTAATTACTAGATTTGTGGAGAAAGCAAAACATATTATCATCATCTCTCAGTAAATTAAATTAACTTAAACATTAGACTATTAGTATAAATACCTATAAATAGAAGAGAAAGTAGAAAATATAATAAAAATAAGTTAAATTGTATGATGATATAAAGGGAGAAGATAATTTATATCTAAATGGAATACTTAAATTAGCATTTATAATATATATTTAGATATTATATATATCTTTAATTATTTTTTTTTATCTTATGTGTATGATGATTTATTAAAAGACGATTATAAAGCTATCCTTGAAATATTTTTATGAACAAACTTTATTTATATTTTAGGATAAATAAATGGGTAATGATCTCTTACATGTCATGGAAATTAAAAATTTATGATCAAAGATAGTTGCCTGTTTTATAAAAATAAGTTATTAATTGTATATAACTTTTCGACCACAATTTTTAACTAGTGTGAAATTTCTATAAATAATAATATTAACACTATACTAAGAAGGCTTTTATTTGATATTTCTATAAAAAGTAATTTAAGTACAGTGTTTTGAATGTAAATTTTATAAATTTAATATATATACTACTTAATGCTGTTAATTATGAACGAATTTATAATAATTATCAATAGAAATGTCCAATAACATAAAAGAAATGTTGTCTATTTTATATTTTAGCATCAAATTTTCAATTAATGACAAAGAAGCCATGAATAGTTAATACGAATTTGCCCATTTTGATTTCTAACAACACTTGTAATGTTGTTAGATAATCACAGCTTATTTTGGGGAGAAAAAAAAAAGAAAACTTTTCTTGAAAAGAATCTCTAAATTAATGTGAATCATCCATGCCACTATTGGGTTATCATGACTTCATGACCAATGCAATTAACAGTAGGTTCAACATATAGTGGCAACAAATGAAGCAACTTTATGAATCTAAGCCTAAAACTAATCAAAAGGGGATAGAGTGATGCAGCAAAAAATATTCTATTCGTAAAGAGAAAGCAAAGCAACTTAATAGCACTCCAAAATTTTCTGAACATTTTGAGAACACTGGCAACTTTTTTTTCTTTGCTTTCTAGTTTGTGATGAAATGTATTTAGTTGCTGTCCTTTGAAAGTGGTCAATAATTGGGGTTGAAGAGAAAAAATGGGTTGAAGTTGATTAGTGGATAGTGGATAAAAAGAGGGTCCTTTTTATTTGGTGTGTTAAGTGGGAAACGTGGCTCCATGTGGGAAGAATGGCCCCCATAAAAAGTTAGTCACTTACCACACTTGGGATACAATTTGTTCATTCCTTAACACTGTGTTTTCATATAGCTTTGCACTCCTCATAAAAGCTAGCATAGGTCTGGATTAAGCAATTTGTAAGAAGATAAAAGCAGACAAATACTGAAAAGGGACTTACCATATTCTTGCAAAAGATGTGAAAAATAAAGAATTATATATTAATTATTTTAAATCCTAAATCTTATATTCTAAATCCTAAAAATATTAAATTAAAAGTTTTAAAATATTTGAATTCTAAATTTGATAACTAAATTTTTTGTAATTAATTAAATATTAATTTAAAAAATATTTATCAATAATAAAAATTAATTTAGATATTAATATTTGTACAAGGCAAGAGTGTTCGAGATCTCGGAACCTCAATCTAGGCATGTGGATAGCTCGGTTGTTGGGTCCAAAAGGTGGGTCATGAGTTTGACCCAATTATATTGGTAAGCCCGATGGAGACTAATTAAAATAATAAATTTTGTTATATATGTATAAAGTTGTTGATTGAAAAGATAAAGTTGTTAATAAGTAGAGAGCACCCGAGAATAAAGGTGCATAAGATTCTCTTTTGTTGTAGCACCGTGAGTGAAGGTGCCCATGAACAAAATGTTTTTCTGTTATGTATGCTTTCGGTTGAGATTAGATTCTCGTGAGTGAAAATTATTAAACGAGTAAGCTATAAAAGGAGTTTAGACCTCAGGTAAAGGTACGTTGTTTCTGAATACTAGACTTAAACTGAATACTTATCTTATTTTGGTAAGCTCTCATTGACTTGATCGTCAGAATGTGATCAACAGGTAGAGTCCCTTTAGAGTCCCTTTGTCCCAATAGGCCACATTCCAGTGCAACGAGAAGATGCATAATAGAATCTAGAGGAGACAGGTTAGAAGCGGAACTTTCCACTCAAGTCAACCGGCGAGAACAATACTTTTTAATATCTAAAATAATATCTGATTTAATTAATATAACAATTAATTATTTTTAATCTCTAAAATTAATTTTTATTTAATAATTTTTTTATTTTAAATTTTAAATTTAAATCTTAAATCTTAAATTTTTGTTGTTGTAATGTTTATTATATTGGAAGAGATATAAAGATGCTTAAAAAAATAAAAAATTATGGAGTGAGACATTGAACATGTACAACATCACAATCCATTATATTATAAATAATTGATTATATAATATCATATAATATAATAATAGAAATATTTCTATACAAATTAATCATAAAAAATTAATAATATTAGTAATATAAAAATTAAAAATTAAAAATAATAATACTAATAAAATAATTAAAAAATAATGATATTCAAAATTAATTTATATAATAATATATAAAATTCATAAATAATAAATATAATAGTAATATTAAAAATAATAATAATCAAAATAATTTTATTAAATAATAATATTAATAATAATAATAATAATAATAATAATTTTATTTTATGGAAATATTTTTTATACATTTTTATAGTTATTGCCACTATTAGATTGCTCTTATGATCTATTTTTTTTATTTTCTCCTAATTATTATAATTTAACTCTCTTTATACACTATTCTATTTTATATTTAATATTTATTTGGTGTTAAATTTTTACACCAATTTGAGTTTATTTCATTAAGTTTTACAAAATTTATAATTTTGGTTAAATATTTTACAACTATTTCCACTCAAATTTTATTTAATTTTATCAAAATTTATTTTTTTAACAATTTTATATGTATTCACAATTTCAGATAAATCGTAGTTTACTTTAAACGGTATTTTAATCACATGTGAGTTCTATAAGTAAATAACTATTTAAATTTTATTTTAAATTAATTTTAACCACACAAAAAAACTTCTATCCTTATAATTTATGTTCGTACCAGTTGACCTATTTGCCGGTTGACTCTGATGACAAGCTCTACCTACGTTTGTCTCTTCACGAATTTGTTATTTACTCTTGCTGATCTGGATCGTACTTCCGTTGAAACAGAGGAGGCCCTACCAGTTGATTGCACTCGATGATCAAGTCGGGCTTATAAAAATTTAAGAAGTAGTAAGTTTTAGTCTTAGAAACAACATACCTTAACCTTGAGCCTCAAGCCTCTTTTTATAGCTTACCTCTTGTAACAACTTTCCATCACGAGAATCTAAACTCAACTGAAAGCATACTCAACAGGAAAATATTTTGTTCAAGGGCACACTCTTACGGTGCTGTAACAAAACCCAATTTTTCCTCTAGGGAGTGCATAAAATAATAACAGAATAACCACCAGGGTACCAACTCATGTACCAACATCAGCTGTTTACGTGGGCACCCTACTCATGGTGCAACATTATTTTTTCCTATACATGCAAATTAACCTCTACGTGCCCTAAAACACATGGGCTTACGTTTAAAAAGAAAAACATTTACTTGACCTAGACCCCATACACATTAAGCGCACCCCTAGGTCCACAATTATCCTTCGCTAACTGCCTAGGCCTTATGGATGAAGGATTACCTTAATTATGCAAAAACATACTTACTCATACAACTAGGGCCCAACTACATGGCCCGCTATACTGGCCCAAAAGCCGAGCTGACCTGTCTGTGCCATGCACCGAGATCTGACTACCGAACGTCGAGTTCTGAGCACTCTGATCCAGTACAATTTCAATAATTTAAAAAAGAAATATCAATCTCACAAACTTTTTCTTCATTTTCCTTTACTTTCACTCTTTCCCCTTAATCTAAATAACCTCACTTTTTCACTTTCTTTTCTCCAAATTCATCATTTTCTTCAATCTCAAATTCATTAGTCAATCTAAACAAAGTATAAAAGAGATACATTAATTGAGTGGATGGTTTTGTTTGGTATATATATGGTTTTGTTTCCTCGTAAGATAATTTCTAAATATCATTTTATATAATTTATGAAAAAGTTAACCAATTTTTTTTTGTAATTTAAAAAAAATCTTTATGAAGAAATATATTCTAACATTTTACCGTTTTGAATTACTCATTAGAACCATTAGAATTAAAGGTTGTTAGGGAGAAAACTTGTTTGTAAAACATTTTTTATAAAAAAAAGGAAGAAAATGAGAAAGAAATGCGAAATCAAATTCTTAATAAACTAAAATTAGTTTATGACGAGTTAAAATAATATTTTCGGAAAACTATACTATAAAATATGTTCTATAAATAAGCTCATAGATAACCTAATTTTAACTTCTAGAAAAACTTACTTCAGTTTTACTTCTTATTTTCTTTTCATTTAAAGATTTGTCTAAACATACCCTATGAAAAATAACTTTTCTTAAATTATTTAGGACTAGTTTGATGCATCATATTATATAATAGCAATAATGTTAATGGGTGAAAACTTTAGTAAGGCAATGTCTAAATAAAGGAGGGGTATTGGGTTGGAGATGTTGGCATTTGAACATCATGACATTTGCAAGTGAACCCAAGGAATCTTATCTAAATGCATATCATTTGTTGGACAAAAGGCCATTTTGATTCCTCACAATGCCATTGGCCACTCACACACTCTTCTTTTATGCAACTAACTTTCTGTTCTTTCTTTTCTGTCTTCTTTTCCTCCATGGGTTATGGAGCAAATGGCACAAACAGGCTTTCATTTTTTTATATATAAAGATAGATTTTTTTTTTTTCCTTTTGGTTTTTATTGAGAAATGCAAATAGTAGGCATATTAGGCATTGGGATTTGACCTAGGGGATGCTATCTTTTGGTGTTTGTCCCCTAAAGTGTGAACATTTTTCAGTCAAACCCCACTCAACTTTGAATTTGCCTGCCCCCACCTAACTTCTCTCTCTTTTGTAGTTAAGAAGAGATGCCAAAACAATCACTTTCTACCATTATGTTGATCTAGTTATCTAAAGAAGCCCACAATTTATGCAATAAGTGGAAGCTTGTAAGGTCAAAGTTTTACAACATGGACCTAAGAAGCAATTTACAACCTCAAATTATATTTGATTTTTTTAAGACAAATGACATTTTGATACCCAAAATTTAAAACACTACAAGTTTGAAGAAGGATAAAGAGGTTTGTGTGAGAAAAAAAAGTGAAAATAGTATATCAAAAAATATAAATAATAACCTCTTCTATAAAATTCTATATGCTTTAATTATTTGATATTTTGTAATTAGTTTTTTTTTAAATTTTCTCTAATAGTATTATCTTTTTTATTGAGACTTTTGATCTAAATGTTTTTGCATAAAATTAATCACAAACACCTAGTCATAATCATAAGTTAAATGAAGAAACTAATACTTTGAAAGTGTGTTGTAAGTACATCTAAATTGACTAATTAGAGAAATGTAAAGAAATATTTGAATTGAGTCACTAAAAACAATATTTTACCGACCTCAACATCTATTGTTATATACTTATAGGTAATTATTGACGGAATTTTACGTCAGTAATTAATAATATTTTTAATTATTATTATTATAAAATTTTTAAAAATAATATTTATAATTTAATTATTATTATATTATTATTAATGTTATTATTGTTTTACCGCAGGTTTGTAATCATTATATAAAAATATTTAATTATCAAGGTATGAATTATTATTATTTATTATATTATTAGTATTTATTAATATTAATATTAAAATTAATATTAATATTACTATCAATATTATTTTAATTATTATTGTTCATGCTGATTGGCCTGGTCGCCGGTCGACTTCAATCCTAAGCTCTGACTCCATCTATCTCTAGTGGAATTTGTGCTTCCCTTTGGATGCTTGAACGCGACTTTGTTGAAACAGAGGGACCCTACTTGTTGATTGCACTCTGACGATCAAGTCAGTACTGCGCTTATAGAAACAAGAAGTAATTAGTTTCAGTCTTAGAAACAACGTACCTTTACCTAGGATCTCAAGTCTCTTTTATAGCCTACCTCTTGCGGCAGCTTTCCATCACAAGAGTCTCTCTCAACTGAAAGCCTGCATATTAAAGATATTATGTTTTAGGGCACATAATCTCTCCTTTTTGGAGTGCATTAAATCTTAACAGAATAACCACCAAGGTACCAACTCATGTACCAGCATCAGGGGTCTAATCTGTTTCACATAGGCACCTTCGGCGAGGCGCTTCGTACCACACATGCGACCTACCCTTCGTGCCCTAGCACACATGGGCTTAGGTTTGGAGGAAGCGTCTTGCTCGATCTAGACCCATACGCACTAAGCGCACCCCTAGGTCCATTACCGTCCTTTGTGATCGCTTAGGCCTTGTGCAAAGGGGGTTATGTTAAGTATAGAGAAAAGAGTTTACATACCTTGAGCCAACCACATGGCACATCAACTTGGCTTAGAAGTCGAGCTGACCTAACTGAGGCAAATGCTGCGCTCCGATCAACGACCACTGAGCTCTGAGTGCTCTGGCCAGTACAATTATTAATACTATTAATGTTAATATTATTATATTTATTAATATTAATAATGTCAAAATTATTTTTCTTATATTTATTATTAATAATAATACTAATTATTTATAATATTTTATTATTATTATTAATTTAATTATTATTAATATTATAATTATTCTTAATTTTATTAATATTATTATTATTATTTTAATTATTTTTTAAATAAAAGCTTTCATGTTAGGCATCACTATGCAACTTGACATCTCAAGTATGCTGACACCTCAAGTAACAACAATCATTTAACATCACATTAAAAATAGATATTATTAAAAAAAGAAAGAAAATACAAAAACATGGGAAGACTATACCAAAACTCATATGTTAACAACAATGATACATAGGTAAACTATATCTATTCATAAAGAATTCTAATAACAGACTAGATGGTAGTCTATTATACTAATGAAAATATTCTCTATGAATAAATCCTAAATTAGCCAACTTATCAGCACACGCATTTCTTTCACAAAAAATATGAGTAACCCTAAACCTAATTTTCCCACAGTAATTAAGACAAATATTCCATCGATTATGAAGCATCCAAGGAACATTGGTTCTAGCAGTAAATGCATCACAAACCAAAGAAGAATCACATTCCAGCTAGACATTAGTAAGCCCCATCTTTTGAGCTTCCTCCATAGCATGTATAACCCCATAAAATTCAACAACTACAGCAGACTGAACTTTAAGAAACACAGAGAAAGCTCCAATAAATTCCCCCATACTCCCACAGAAAATACCTCCACAAGTAGCAAGACCAGGATATCCTAGGCAACCCCATCAGTGTTAATTTTAACCCAACATGGTGAAGGAAAGTCTCATCTAACAAGAAGAGGACAAAGAACTTTACCAATAAGAGTATTAATACCAAAAAAATTGATCACGTTGAAATCCAACATATCATTCTTCATTGAAGCTTTAGACGAATTTCTCACTAGACGAGTTAAATCTTTAATAACCGAAATAGCCATATAAACCTCAATCTTATCTTGAAAATGAGCATAATTCCTCATACGCCATATCATCCAAATAGAAAAAGTTATCACAGCAAGCTTAATCAATTTAACCAAAGGACTACCATCACTCTTAATAAAAGAAATAAGAGTAGGAAAAGTATGTTGAACCCAACTCCAAATACGCAAAGCATTATAACATTCAAAAAATAAATGTTGAATGGATTCCTCGTGCTTTTCACAAAGCGTACACATAGAACAAATATGCAGACCTTTATTTTGAATATGTTGATCTGTAGGAAGTCGCTCATGAAAAACTTCAAAGGACAAGAGTTTTGGAAGGTGGAAGATATGAAGACTAAATAAATTTACCCCAACCACAGGGAACTCCTGGATCCAAGAAAAAAGTCCTAGCTGATTTAAGAGTGAAACAACCAGACTCATCTAGAATCCAATTAGGAATATCCTGTTCCGCCTTAACCATGATATGACTAAAAAGATGAGGCATCTGCTGTAAAGACAATGAAATATTCCAATCACCATTTGTCCAAAAATGAGAGACCGTATCCGGAATGCTAGCACCATCGGATAATCCTACAATATTTGCTAAAGAAGTAGTACCACACCATTTATCATTCCAGAAATTAATAAAAGAACTTGTACCAACAGTCGAAGAAGTATAATCAAGTATAGTAGAATAAACCATTCGAAACTCGTATTTTGATTTAAGAACCCTGACTTTCAAGAGCAAAGACCAAGGCAATGTTGCTATAAGCAAAGTTCCAAGCAAGCTTAAGAAGATATGCAATATTTTCATGGTGAAGGTTAATAATCTTCAAAACCTCCATTCTCTAGGGGAGAACAAATCGTAGCCCAATTAGCAGTAGTTATACCCTTTTTCAGAATATCACCAGTCTAGATAAAATTTCGACACCACTACTCAACTTGCTTAAGAAGAGAAACAAGTCATTTATACAAATTAAAACTATAAGCTAGAAGACCTGTAATCACCGTATTGACCAACTGAACCCGACCCATCATGATAAGAGATTTACCTTTCCAAGAAGCAAGCTGCAATTTGACTTTATCAGCCAAAGGTTGAAGAAAACGACCCCATGGAGCACTAACAAAGATAGGCATTCCTAAATAAGTGAAAGGCAAACAACCATGACTGCAACAAAGAATACGCTAAATTTTGGTGACAAATCTTGCAGAATTATTCATTGTGAAAAAACTACTCTTAGAATTATTAACATATTGACCCGAGAAATCACCATATGTTTTAAGAAAAATACTCAAATTTCTAAGAGACTTATTATCTGGCCTACAGAAAACAAAAATGTCATCTGCATATAAAATATGAGAGGGGGTGAGAAAACCTTGCGGACTAGCCATATGTAGTATCTTCTTATCATTCACAAGCTTTGAGAGACCTCTATTACGAACTTCCTCTGCAAGACAGAAAAGTAGAGAAGACAAAGGATCACCTTGTCTAACACCTCTACTACAAGGAAAAAACCCCACCAAACTTCCATTTATTCAGATAGAAAGCATAGCTGAATGGAGAATAGTACTAATCCAACCGACAAACGAGGGGTGAAAACCAAAGCGAGACAAAACTAATAGTAAAAACTTCCAACTCAGAGTGTCAAAGGCTTTGTGAATATCAACTTTATAAGTCACATTACCTCCGTGAACCTTTTTAGAAAGCAAGTTAATAACTTCAGAAGCAATACCAATACAATCCTGAATTTGTCTGCCCTGCACAAACCCATACTGATTAGGAGAAATAATTCTGGTAGCCACAAGAGCAAGCCGATCAGCCAAAATCTTGGAAATAATCTTCAATTTAAAATTAGCAACAACAATTGACCTATAATCCTTAATGTATTTAGCACCCTGAATCTTAGGAATAAGAGATACCACATTACTCTTCATTCCAAGGAGAACCCAGTTTTGTTTAAAAACTGTTGGACAACATTGCAAACATTTGTCCCAATAATTTCCCAACAAGAATGATAGAAAACACCACCAAAACCATCAGGACCATGAGAACTATTACCATTAAGGTTAAAAACAACATTCTTGATTTCCAAAAAATCAGGACATTTAATCAACATCATATTCTCCTCAGCAGAGACCAACTCAGGAATATATGTACTAATAAAATCTTCCATATTGTTTGTATCCTGCACATGAGAAATAGACTCAGCATAAAGAGTTTTATAAAGGTCCAAAATATGTTCCTCAATGAGTTTAGGATCCTCAATAACCACATTATCAATCCGTAGACGATTAATCTCACTAGAATTATTACTCCTCTTGACCACAACATGGAAAAAAGCAGTATTTCTATCCCCATCTTTAAACCAAAATATCTTAGCCCTTTCTTTCCAAAACAAATATTGACAGTGAAGAGCCTAATCAAGCTCCTCCTTAGCGATCTTTTCTTGACATAGAAGCTCATCAATATCATACATACTAGCAGTCTCTAAGGTTTGTTGAATACCAAGTTGGAGACCTTGGTTAAGAAGAACTGCATTGTGAACATTACCAAAAGAATTTTTATTCCAGTCACCGAGCTCAATTTTCAACCCTTTTAACTTTTGTTGCAAAATAAACATAAGACAACCAACAACCTTATTATCCCAAGAATCATGAATAAGCTTCAGACATGATTTTTCCTAAAGCCACATAGAAAAGTAACGAAAATTGCTAACCTTCCTCAAAGATTTACTAGTAAGACTAGCAAGTATAGGGGGATGATCAGAACAATTTTTAACAAGAACCTGATAAGTACAAAAATCACATTCATCCAGAGACACCTTACATAACGCTCTATCCAGTCTTCTATGAATTCTATGCAACCCTCTCCTTCCATTACACTAAGTATAACAAGTACCAATAAAAAGCATACAAGAAAGGTCATTAGAATTAATCCAATCAAGGAATTCACTACAAGAAACCTGATTAGGAGCCACCCCCGTTTACAGTCATCTGCCGAGAGCACAAATTAAAATCTCCCATAATACACCAAGGCCCTATGAAGGAACTAAAATCCCTCCACAAAAACTATCTAGCCACGTATGTGTTAGCACCATAAACACCTGCAAAGCTAAAACATTTATCATGCAAATGGCAAGTTACAGAAATAAACTATTCATTTACCAAGAAATTTCAGACCAGATTAGGACCGAAAAACACCAAAGGTTAGCAAATTTATTAACAATAGGAGACGTAGCCACCAAATGCATATTAAAAAATTTGAAAAGGACTTCAAAAGCATCAGTGTACGTCACCATAGGTTAAGCAAGAAAAACCAGAAGGGGTTTATGTAGTTTAAGTGAACTAATCAACATCTCCATAGTTTTGTGGTTTCCCAGTCTTCTAACATTCTAGAAAAATGAAGAGACCTTCATTGGGACGTTGTGGAAAGAACTGTCTTAGCAATTTTTTTGGATTTACGAGTCCCCTTAGGTGGTTTCCCTGGTTTTCTTTTAGTGCAAACTATTTCCTCCCCAATATCACTGGCATCCTCTTCCATCTCATTAGGATCAGCCCAAAATTTTGAAACAACATTTGTAGTTTCGAAACCATCAAGAGAGGAAAAGTGATTTTGGAAGACCAACGATAGAGCTTTAACATCCCCAAGAGGTTTAGCTCTTCCGAGGGGAGGTATGAGGCGACAAAGATGGTACAATTGCAATAGTAGAGACCTCCACATGATAACCATCAATTAGATTTTTAGTTGGTATGTTAGAACATGCAAGTGATTTAGCCCTCCGATGAGAGGTAGGACACAACAGTACAACCACAGGAGCAAAGACCTCCACATGATGATCATCAATAGGAATATAAGGATCACCTCCCACATCCGTAGATTCCAAACCCTCGAGAGAGGAAAAATGATTTTGCAGGACCAATGATGGGGATGGTACAATCACAATTGTAGAGATCTCCACGTGATGGCCATCAATTGGAGTATTGATTGGTGTGTAGAATCTGCAGGTGATTTAGCCCTCCGATGACAGGTGGGACGCAACAGAGATGGTATCGCCACAAGAGCCCATACCTCCATATGATGATCCTCAATAGGCGCATGAGACTCTGAGCCCTTCGCTTGCATAATGGCAGGTAGCATCCCCTGTTATGGGAAATTCGAAGTGTAAGGGGACAACCCATGCCTGGATTCATGATCTGAGGCATCCTCAAGAGGAGGCATATTAGCAAAATCATCCTGCCTTCCTCCTAGTTTATCAAAAGCAAGGTCGCCCAAGGGGGGCCTACATTAGCTCTGCCAGGAACTTCAATGTTTGTGGGGTCCACCACGAGCTTCGACTGCGGATCTTTCTTCTGATACTCTTTACGTTGTTTAGGAGCCGCGGTCCTCCCATGATTCCGTTCATCAGAAATTATATTCTGAGAAGGTTTATGTTGAGGCCCAGGAACACGATTCTGATCATGAATCACCCGACCTGAGCAAGCTCATGCTCTATCATCTTATAGTGAGAGCAAAAAGGAGGGAGCCATTCATATTCCACACCAACTACAAAAGTATAATCTGGACATTCAACCTAAATGTGATCGAGAAGAGGGGACATCATATCAATATCCACTAGGACTCTAGCAAACATACCCCTATTCTTTCTCATAGTACTCTCATCCAAAGACAAAAGAGTATTAAGACCTCTGACGATGGAAAAAATTGACCTTGATCTCCAATACTCCAAAGAAAATTTGTGGATTCGAATTCAGGTCTGAGCTTTGGTACTCTTCATAGTAGCTAGAACAAAGTCTTTTGTCCTGACAAACAATCTTAAGAAACCCGAAGATAACTTCAAGGAACCCATTTTGAGGGTCCATCGCATGTCTTCTAAAGAAGCGAATTCAAACTCATAAAAACCCTTTTCGAGAGGGATTGCTTTCCACGATCCAAGAACCTTCCACACCGACTGCAAATTTTTAGTTAAATCCTAGTGTGTGAGAGGTTTATCTGCCTTAGAAAGAATAACCCGACCATGTAGTGGGTCTTGCAATCCTCAAGGCCAACCAAGTAATTTGCCTCATCGATCCAGACCACAATCATGTCTCCTGTTCTTCCCGGTTGACTCTGATGACAAGCTCTAGCTCCGTTTGTTTCCTCACGAGTCCATCCTATCTCTTGCTGCTCTGGAACGTAGCTCCGTTGAAACAGATAAGGCCTTACTTGTTGATTGCACTCCGATGATCAAGTTAGTACAGGGCTTATAAGAATTAACAAGTAATGAGTTTCAGTCTTAGAAATAACGTACCTTAACATGGGGTCTCAAGCCCCTATAGCTTACCTATTGTAACAACCTTCCATCACGAGAATCTAATCTCAACTGAAAGCATACTCAATAGAAAAATACTTTGTTCAAGGGCACACTCTTTCGATGCTGCAACAGAACGAAAATGTTCTCCCAGGAGTGCATAAAATAATAACAGAATAACCACTAGGGTACTTGTTGAACCAAGTGGTGTTCAAGCTTTGAAGAATCCAAACCCTTTGTTCAATACTACAAGAGCTGCTTGAAGAACCATGTTAAGGTTCTTCAACAAGGGGAACCTTGGAGTAGTGGAGGACTTCAACAAAGTTCAATACTACAAGAGCTGCTTGAAGAACCAAAATGCACAAGTTAGGACTTGTTCGGTTGGTGGCTTAAGGCTTGATGAAAGGT
>Ga0123342_1004848_pt1 | contig 20146 bp, 10 predicted proteins | sample Turbeawhitnodule_FD_89960 | JGI IMG/M metagenome (GOLD analysis project Ga0123342, IMG submission 89960) | Root nodule microbial communities of legume samples collected from Mexico - Turtle bean Mexico white nodule | ecosystem: Host-associated > Plants > Roots > Nodule | place: Mexico: Nepantla... | reverse complement strand
TTAATAGCTAATTAAATATTAATTTGAAAAGAATTTATTAATAATAAAAAGTATTTTAAATACTAATAATATTTTTAGTTTATAAAATAATATTTAATTTAGTTAATATAATAATTAATTATTTTTTATCTTTAAAATTAATTTTATTTAATAATTTTGTTGTAATGAAAGGAAATATTACTAATGCATGTTAATTAACAAGTGAGTATACAAATGAACTTTATTTTTATTCATAGATAATCTTTTCATTAGTATAATAGACTTTCATCTAGTCTGTTTTTTGAATTATTTATTAATAGGTATAATCTACTTATGTATCATTTTTATTAACATATGAGTTGTGGTCTAATCTTCCATATTTTTGTATTTTTTTCAATAATACTTTTTTAATGTGATAGCAAATGATTGTTATAAGTAACATAGTGATACCTTAGAGTTTTTTATATAAAAAAAAAACTTTATTTTTATTGTGAAATATGTATCAAAGTATGCACGAAATCGGTTTTCCTATCCTAGATATACATCATACATGATGGATTATATTTAATGAAAAATCAATTGTTTGAAACTTGTATGAACAAATGGTTTTTTCATACTTACATACTCTTTATTACAAAATAAATACCAGATTTTGGTGTTGACTTATGAATATTTTATGATTGATTTTTTTTCTATATCTATGTGATTATTCTTCTCTGGCATTCAAAACCATTAATTGTGATTGAGGTAAAATGGATTATTCTCAATTTACACAATGCTCTTACATCGCTAAGAATGTTTTTATGGCTGAATAAATGACTATTCTACATTAATACAGTATATATGAGACAGTTTATTAAGGTAATTTTTTCATGTCATTTATAATATCTTTTCCCTAAACTATTTTCGTAGTAAATCAAACAAGATAAAAATAAATCCCAATATTTTTGTTTTCAATTTACTGTTAGTTATCTAAATAAAAAATCCAAACCATTATCCTAATTATTTTGTATTTCGATCTTTGCTCTTTTTATCTAGGATATTTCATCCACACGTGCGAAACAAGCATGTGTGGACATGCAATTTGTGAGAAAAAGGAGGGGCTTTTGGGTGGAGAAGAAATTAAGGAAAGGGTAGATTCGTCATTTGAGAAAAGACCACAAAATGAAGACATGTCCTTTACGTTGGGGTCCCAAAAGACAAGTAGTCTGAATAGAAGCGTGTGTGGAAACCAGAAGAAGCTTCTCAGAAAACTCACTCAATCAAAGCGCTCCCTCTGCTGCTTGTGTTACGCAATGCGATGCTCTGCTTTCATTCCTTAGTTTTTTATGCTTCACAAACGACAACGTTAACTCTTCGACTACTTCGTACATCACACCATTAACTTTCAACCTCGATCTTCGAGTGGTTTGATGAAGAACTCCTGCCTCTGCAACAGCCATTAAGCTAAAGGTAGTAGCTGCTATGCATGCATATGATATCAGTATCAGTCCTTCATTTTCCTCTGTATTTTCCAATGGAAACTTAATTCAAACCTTTATTTCCTTTAAGCATTTATTGAGATAGATGGCTCCCCAACCGCATCCTTTACAGGACTTAATTTCCATTAGTCTAAAGTCAACCACATATTTATACGCTTTTCCAACTTCCTCAAAAGGCTAACTCTTTATTTCCGCAGAAAGCTGATGATTACGCTGTTCCCTCAAATCCAAGTTTCATTACGCATCCAGAGATGTTTCACTACAACGCTAAGTTCGCTCTGATTCTCACCATCTTCGTTTTCTGTTCAACGATCGCCCAAACCAACACCAACTGCACGCGCAGTTGCGGACAACACTCCCTGCAATACCCTTTTGGCTTCTCTTCTGGCTGCAAACTCAAACTAAACTGCAGCAACGACAACATCAAAATCAAAATCGGCGAGTTTGAGGTTCAGAATATAACCTCTGATAGCATACTCGTGAGTCTTCCGGTGAAGTGCAACCGCAGCATGGGAATCGTAGACCCTCTTTTCGGTGTCAACTTTGCTCCTACGTTCAACAATAGCTTTCTGTTGCAGGGTTGCAAGTCCAAGCTCAATGGCTGCGATATTCCCCCATCGAGTTTCGTTGGCGAGCACAACCCGGTGGAGGGGTGTGGCCGGAAGAACGAAAGTGAAGATTTTATTTGCTTCACGCAGTTGCAGCGTAATAGTTCGCGTGAAGATGTGCTCGCGCAGCGAGATTTGAAGGGAAGTGGGTGTAGCTTCTTGTTTTCTGCTCTTGCTTATGATAAGAGTAAAGGGAAAGAGCTTTTGCTTCAATTACAGATGCTTGAGTTGGGGTGGTGGCTTAAAGGGTCGTGTAATTGTTCAAACAATGCATCCTGCACGAAGATCAAGCTTGCCGGAAGAGAACAAGGTTACCGGTGTCAATGCCATGAAGGTTTCGTCGGCGACGGTTTCAAAGACGGCGATGGTTGCCGGAGTAGTGAGTCTCATTCAATCACACGTTAGTTTGTTTATTTTTATACCAACCTGTTAAACTCTATTTTGATCACACTTTCATTCTTGTTTTGGGGAGAATACATTAATAGTAACAAGGTAAACGGTAAACAGTGTTTAAAGTTTTGTTTAACAAAAAGTTTAAATTAAGAAAGGAAATATATGTATTGTTTTCTTTTCTTGAAGTAGTCATTGTAATGATGATGATGATAATGGATGGTGATTATGATTGTTGAATGATGACTAAGTGGTGTTTGACATCTGGTTGCAGCTTTATGCTTTGGGCAACCAGGTTGGTTTAGTTTATAATACTGGTGTAGGATTGTACATCGGGAATTTCGGGGGTTGAGTTTTTTTAAGTGGGGAATCTCTTAAAGATCAGTGTGTGCTTTTTCAAGGTCCACAATGGCAATAATTGATTTGTTAGGGGCATGGATGGTATCTAGATTTAAGCACAGGGTTCAATGTTTTGATTATTGTGGACCAATTTAGATCATGGTGATAATGATTCTCTTTCCGGGGGTGGGAGTTAGTTTTTGAGTTAATGAGTGATTAGTCAGCCATAATTTCGCAGAGAATATGGAAGAATGGAACTGTTCAATATTTGGCTTGATATGTTCTTGTTTTGAAGGGTAATTTGCGTAGGAAAGAATCCTTCAAAAGTCAACATGTTCTGATGGTACCTTTGGATTATTTATGGATCAATATTAGGTAAATCACATGTCTGGTAGGATAGATTTGAATTTTTTTGATTCTATATTATAAGTGGTCAGAGGGGAGAGAGTGGTGCCAAATACATTTATCATCTGGGTGGGGAATTAGGAAATGAACCTAATAGTACAGGTAACTTCTTAGTTCAGGACATCACCTACCAATGGTTGTTGCTTATCATTTTTTCTTTTGCTGACACTAGAAATGGAGTGAGAAACGAGTCATTGGAAAACTAAAATTAAGTAAACATCTACTTTGACGCAATCCATAAGAAATATTGTTTAAGACACGAGAGATCAGGTTAGAATTGGTCAGTAGATACGGCTATGAACTCACCGACTTTGTTGTAGATCTGAATAATGCCATGATTTTTAGTTGTTTACTCTCTTGTTTTGGTGTCTGAAATAGAATTATGGGTGTTAAAAAATCAGTTGCATCATGCAATAATTCTGGCACTTACTATTTCGTTTCCTTGGAGACGTAAGTATTTAACATTGTCATTTTTCTAATCCCCTTTTACGTTTTATCCTTCTCATCAGTTCCTCCTCAATGCAAAGCTTCAACACTAAGGTCTGGCGGATGTAGAAAAGCAATCAAAATCGGTGTCCTTGTTGGAGGTAGAACCTTAATTACCAACTTCAGCCCATATATGATCTTCTATACAGTATAGTTCATATATTTTTTTATTCAATGATTTCCTGATAAATGGATCTCCTACTAAAATAAGCAACAGTTGGAGAAAGCTAAGCACTAAATGGATTTTATGTTTTTGTTGATTAAATTATTTCTCTATTCCCATTATCCAATACATAATCGATTCAGTTAAAAATGTCTAGTAGAATCTGAACAAATGCTGCATGGTTGCTTACAGGGATCATAATTGCGACTACCGTGGTAGTTGCTCTGTCTCTTCTATGTTACTTTACTAGGCGTCGTTCCTCTTGGCTGAGAAAACAATTGACAGTAAAGCGCCTATTACGAGAAGCTGGAGGCGACTCTACTGTTCCTCTATATCCCTACAAAGAAATAGAAAGGGCCACAAGTTTTTTCGATGAAAAACATAGGCTGGGAACTGGGGCTTTTGGCACAGTTTATGCTGGACACCTTCACAATGACGAGTGCGTTGCTATAAAAAAGATTAAGTATAGAGACACCAACAGTGTTGACCAAGTCATAAACGAGATCAAGCTCCTTTCTTCAGTGAGTCACCCAAACTTAGTGCGCCTCCTAGGTTGTTGCATAGAAGGGGGAGAGCAGATACTTGTGTATGAGTTTATGCCCAACGGAACACTATCTCAACATTTGCAAAGAGAGAGGGGCGGAGCACTTCCTTGGACAGTAAGACTCACCATTGCTACTGAAACTGCTAATGCTATAGCATACCTTCATTCTGCAATTAACCCTCCAATATATCACAGAGACATAAAATCCAGCAACATACTCTTGGACTATAGTTTTCAATCAAAAGTGGCAGATTTTGGGCTTTCTAGGCTTGGCATGTCAGAAACATCACATATCTCAACCGCTCCACAGGGGACCCCGGGCTATGTTGATCCCCAATACCACCAGAACTTCCACCTTTCTGATAAGAGTGATGTCTACAGTTTTGGAGTGGTTTTGGTAGAGATAATAACTGCCATGAAAGTAGTTGATTTTTCGCGACCTAAAAGTGAAATCAATTTGGCTGCACTTGCAGTTGAAAGGATTAGGAGGGCTTGTCTAGATGAAATTATTGACCCCTTCCTTGAGCCACATAGGGATGCTTGGACACTCTATTCTGTGCACAAGGTGTCTGAGCTTGCATTTAGATGCCTTTCTTTTCATAGTGACATGAGGCCTACCATGATTGAAGTGGCTGAGGAGCTTGAACTTCTCAGACGCAGTGAGTGGGAAAATTTGGAGGAAACCATATGCACAGCTTCATCGGTTGGGTCCGTGTATTCATCTCCTCGAATTAGAAGAGAGAATTCAGTGGTTGGTGTTAGTTTTGAGAGAGTTCCAGGGCAAGGGAGTGAGATATTGATTGTTCCACCCAAGACTGAATTGTTTTTGCAATCAATGAAGGAAGTGAAGGACAGCTCTCCTGTATCTGTGCATGATGCTTGGCTAAGTGGAACTAGCTCACCTTCAACAATTGCTAGTTAGGAAATATACTTATTTTGGCTGAAACACCTATTATTTGAATGGCAAAGGTCATTCAATGGTTTCCTTTTTCTTTTGCAATTGTAGGTATAGAGCCCTTTCGAAGTATATATGATTGGCATAGAGATTCTTCTTTCTCTCTCTCTGAATCGTCCTAACAATGTCCAAGGCAATTTATTTATGTTCATCAATCTTAAGTATTCAATATACAGAATTCACCTATTCACTATTCTTTGTTCGTAAGAAAGTGACCTATGAATAGTTAGCGTGTTGAATTTGTTGCAGGAATAACCAACAGCGGAGCCTATAACTATCTTGTTTGTATTTGTTTAGTCAGTGATGGAAGGATGCCTTTGATATTTGCTAACGGTGCTTCAATAGAAGTTATCCGAAGTCAGTGAGCTAATAAGTGACATTACACAAACATGGTTTTCATAGGTATTTTATGTCATGGCAATCTATTCCATCACTGATCAACGACAAATAGTAAAATACACACAAATATTGGCAATCTCAAAAAAAATATTTACTGCAATGAATTCAACGGTGGTGTCGGGGGGAATGCTAATAATTTAGAACGTAAAGGCATCCTTCAAGGTTTTTCTTATTATTTGCTGTAATCCCTTATTGAAAGTACCCATAATTTGGGTGGCAAATATAGGAACAAAGTGACGAAATTTGCTTTTGACAGGAGGTGTTTAGCATGTGTAGCATTTTAGTTTGTAGGAATAATGAAAATGATAGTTCCATGAAGAGGTTAACTAGTCCCATAAAAAATACCCCCCTGGTTTTGCTATTGGAAATAGTATCGTTTCAGGCAATCCAGTGTATTAACCCTTTTGATTTTAAGTGCCTAATGATCCCAGTTGTAGCACACTACTTTTACTTAACCTTTTTTAACAAAAAACTGCACGATCTTTCGCTGACAAGAGAGTTATTTTTGCTTTCAAAAGAGTTCGCTGAAATCTAGAAAAGTAACAGATAAAATTGGAAGTACCACTCATCTTCCATTCTATCCTCTTGTTATTCAAAATACTCTATTTTCAACCGATTTTCATAGCCATTTTAACAAAGCTCACACTATCTGAGGTTTCCATAGCAATATTAAAGTTAAATTGACAAGTAAGACGAATGACAGGAGGCTCCTCGATTAATGCGAAAACATAATTCTGTGTTGCAACAAGAAACATTACTACTAGGCTTGAACCTGAAGATGTCTTGTAGAAGAGTGCCTAAGTAAAAGGAATATAGAACCTAATAAAGTTGTGGAAAACAAGCATAATGTTCAGTTCAACAAGCATATTTCATTTTAGTTCTGGTGAACACGCGCTTTTTGATTGGACACGAGTTGCATGACCAGAGTGTGAGAGCGAGAAGCAGATTAAAAAGTGTTTATGTTCACACATGGTATTATCCACATTCAACATAATAACAAAGCTCGCCCACTTCCTGTTCTCAGATGTATGTCAGTGGAATCAAGATAGTAAATTATTGCACATGAAAAGGTTACAAGAAGCTCAATAATTTGAGAAATTATGCAGAAGGCATCAAAAGCTATTGAAGTCAGCACTTTACAGACGCTCTACTTTGTCATCACTTGTAATGCTGCTCAACTTTGTGCACACTAGGAGCTAAATCCCCCCACATACTTCAAACTAATCTTCATCAAACTCCACCACAGTGGACTTCCCGTTGTGCTGAGCCTGGAACATCCAACACCACAGAACCAATCCCATAACTTTTTAATTCCATGTTTTATTTCTATATATTTGGATAGAAATTATATATCTTGACAAATCTTATTGAATGCGTGTGAAGTAAAAGACAGAAATTCTGAAATGGGGAGCTATTAGGGAACAAACCTCTTCGGACGGTAATGCATGGGCACAATGATCCTTCGAAGGGACACCAAAGAAGTGAAGACGTGTAGCTAATAAAAGTCCCAGAGCTCCTATAAAGGAAACAATGGCAATTTTCTTCTTCAAGTCTTTGCTTGGGAATTTGCGAGGAACACCTTTTGGTGTACTCGTTCCCTTGGTATTGCCAAGCTCTGCAACACATTTTTCCTGACATGACACCTTTAATTAGAGCATCTCATGTACTTCCCATCTTCAAAAGATTTACATACTCATAAATTTGAATGGCTACTTCAATTTTTTCTGCAATTTAAAATTAATTTAATCATATGATGCATTAAACGTGAATTCTACTTAACAGGTTTCAGAGATAATCTTAGGAAGTTTAATAGTTACCACGAACTATAAAAGTGAATGGTAGACGTACCTAATGAAATTGAATAGTAAAATTAAAAAAGATCGTAATAAAGAATTAAAGAAATACCGTTGTTGAAGATTTGTGTAGGTTTTGATTTAAGATCTTGACTTTACGAATGGTGCGACGTTGGAACGGAATTGGAAGAATTTGAAGAGGTTGATGGATTTTGAAATGTGGTGAGAAAATGTGGAGAGTTGAGAGGCTCAGAGAGAAGCGAGACATTGAGGGAGAGAGTAAAAGAAGTTAGAAAGGAAAGATCCTCTAGTTAGGTATTTATAGGTGTAAGTAGCGAGTAAGTAGAAGAAGCAACTAACACGGAACTAATGGTGATAACTTGTACGGTGAATTTGATTGCAACTGCTATTTAGTTTTTTCTCTTTGCTTCTTTAACTTCCTTTACGATTCTAATCATACATTAATGCACTCTCTGAGTAACTAACAAAAAGAATAAGAAAGAAATGCAAAGTGAAATTATTTGAATTGAAATAATAAAGATGGAAAATGAAAAGAAATGGACCCTAGATTCTTAATTGATTTAATATAATAATTTTTTAAGAGTCTCCAAAAATAGCTGTCCAATGTATTGGTTTTGGTCTTTTAGTTAAATGGTTGTGAAAGGATGTCTCTGGTGCAAGTTTGCCATATAGGTCAATTCAGTTCTTCGTTGCAAGTATGCAATTTATGTACATAATTTTTGTTATGGTTCATTTCATAAAGATCTACCTGCACATCTTTTCTTATGGAGCATACTGTAGAGTTTTGAATGCATTTTAGTTTGTTCTAGGAAATTGGCTTTAGTACTTAGTTTTATTGCTTTGGTTAATGTTAAGGGAAAAGTGAGGTTGCACAATTTCATATTTTACTAAATTGAAAAAATTATTTTTATTTGTTAAACTAAAAAATTAGATTAAAAAGGTTGTTATAAAAGTGTATTTATAAATATGATAGTGTAAATTTTGAAAGTGTATTATTTTTGTACATTTTTATATAGTAAATTTTTCAGATAATGGTCCAACTAATATTTCCATTTCCCTACTCTTAGCTAGCCTTCACTTAGATGTTAGTTAGTGAAACAGGTATATATTTATTAGCTCAATTAACATTTAAGTATATTGTAAAATTAAATTTGAATATTTTCAATATGATTTTTATGTTTAAGAAGAAGACTTGACTGTTGCTTTAGTTTTTTATTTTTGTCTCTAGTTCAATGATTAATTCATTTTCCCCCTTTTTAATTTCTTCAAAAAATTTGGCCTCGCAGGTAAATTAACTTATTTTCTTGCCAAGAACGAGTCTCAGATAAGAAGAAAGAATTAAAAACTACGTAATTCCCTTTATGATAAAACTAAATAATAAGATACTGAGACACAAATAAAAAATATTAAATACTCTATGAAACATTTTTTTTAATAGAAACTTAATTAAAAAAATAATTTATAAAACACTTCAAATTTAATTAAATTTATTATTTAGTAGGACCGGAGATGCCTTATTTTCTTAAACTTCAACTGTCGTGAAGCAGTGTGCAACTTTTCCCAGCCGAAGAAACTGAAAAAAAAGTGTTTTGAAAGTATTATCAACTTCTGTAGTGTTGCGTAAATAAAATACTACTAACATGTTTTTCTTTGAGGACAAAGCTATCGTCGTCTAAAACATCAAAATTTTCTTGGACTCTGCCACCAAATGTTTTCAGAGTAATTTACTCATCACTCTGTAAATTCTTTTTATGAAAATACATCATTTTAATTAAATTCAAATTATAGTATTGTTCCAGAACTCTTAAGTAAATTCAAAAATAATAATATGTATACTTATTAATTATGATTATTATTTATATTTATTATTATATATGAATATAAGTTATGATTTTATAATTATTTATATTATAATAATATTTTTAATATTATGTATATAATTATGATTAATATTATTTATATTATTAAAATTTTTAAAACTATTAAGATTATTTATATTTTTAATATTGTTAATAAAAAGATTTATATTACTAATAATTTTTGTTATGTGTATATGTTCTTAAAATATTATATATTGAAAATTGATTTCTAAATATTTTACACAAATTATAAATTGATCTCTAATTATTTCATTTACTATTTGAAATTTAATTAGAATATTAGGGTTTAACTCTACTAATCCGACTAAGTCAACCCAATTCAACTTGGGTTTGTCTCGACCCAACATTGTCTAACGTATCTTTGACCTTAGTCGATATTGTCTTAGCCTGATAAGAACTTGGTCCAACATGGACTCGAAGTGGGCTTGACTTGATTAGGCTTGACGTTGCCCCCACTTAATCCAGCTTGAGGTGGCTTGACTCGACTCAGAGCGATGTGAAAGTGACTCTACTCCACTCAATGTAGACTCGACAACACTCAACTTAACATGTGTATGACTGGATTTGACCCAAGACAGGTTTGACTCGACTCGACCTGACGTGGATCCAACTTGACTCAACCCGATGTGAGCTCGACTCGACTTGGTTCGACGAAGACCCAACTTCGACTCAACTAAGCCTAAGGAGGGCACAACTCTACCGGCCCAAGGTGGACCCAACATAACTCGTCGAAAGGTGGAGCCAACTCAATTCGACTTGACTCGATCCAACATGGGTCTGACTCTACTCGAACTAACGTGGACACAATTCTACGCAGTCCAAAATGGGTTTGACTCTAGTCGACTTGATGTGAGTCTGACATCTTAACCCAATATGGGTCTAAATTAACTCAGCTTGACTCCATTCTACTAACGTGGACCTAACTTGACTTAGTTTGAGGTGGGCATAACTCGATTGGATTGGGCCCAAGTTAACTTCACTTGTCGTTGGTCTAACGTGGGTCCAACTCTACTCGGTTTGACATGAACCTAAAACTCGACTCAAGACGGTGTGGGTTTAACTTGACTCAGCTTGATGTGCAACTCAGTTTGAGGTTTGACTGATTCAACTCGACTTGAGATGCGTCCAACTCGACTCGATCAAGGAGCACCAGACTCAACTCAGTTTGATGTTGTCCAAACTCAACTTGGTCTGATGTGAGTCTGACTCAAATTGGCCCAACGTGGGCTTAATTCAACTTAACCCAACATGAGCCCTATCAACCTTGGTTTGACTTTGACCCAACCTGACCCAGGCTCAACTCGCGTCGACCTACTTAACTTGGGCGCAACCAACCATATCCCTCTTGACCTCCGACCGACAAATTTTCTCTACTTAAATCGATTTGACCTAAGTGCGACCTGACTTGGTCAACATAGATCCAACCCAACTTGGCTTAACATGAGTCATCTCAACCTAATTTGACTTTCTTGAATATGGTTTTAGCTTTGACCTAGACTTAGTTTGACCTAACTGGTCATAACTCGTGCTCAGTCCAACTCGGTACAACTTGGTCATGCTTAACTCAGCTGAATTATACTTATAACCTGACCTGGACCTATGTCAACTAGCTTGAGATAGTGTCAACTTGACCTAACTTGACTTAAGTGTTATTTGATTTTGCTTATACTGAGTTTAGATTTAGACTGAATAAATATATTTTTTATACAAATAAAGGTTTTTTAAGTGCTTTTTTTTCATTTTTATTTTTAAATAAGTTTTTTAATTCAAAAGAAAATGGTTCATAGAACTTTTGTTGAGATTTTGACCCTATGAACTTTCTTTCGTATGTGGATTTTTTGGTCCCGAGGGACAAATCGTGTGTATAGGCTGGGCCAAACCGTTAGTTATAGTTCGTGCCTCCGCAAATATCAAAGTTTGATTACTAGTATAAAGCTTCCTCTAAGGGCCTAATCCTAAAAAATGTACAAGAAATTAAAGAATTCTTAATAATAGTTATATATAAATTAAACAAAATATTGAGATAGAGAAACATGGTACGAGTAGGTGGCCTTTAGCAAACTGTGTTTGAGCGGAGACTTATCTGTCAACTAATTCTTCAGTTCTATACTCATAGTTTGGGTTTTGGATTAACCAGGATTAGGCAGACCAGACGGGTAAAATGATGAGAAGTTCTCTATAGTACGATAATTCCTATTTGGTTGATTAATAAATTAAATATAAATAAACTTTTTTAAGGAATTAAACAAAAGTAAAACCATTACATCATGTCTGGTTGAAATATTTCTAATTGTCCATCACTTCCGAAACGATGCCTCCTAATTAAGAGAAAGTATATTATATGTAAGGAGAGTAAAATATTTTTATATAGTCATCGATTCACAAATTACTATGATAAATATATTAATTACTAGAATAATTATTTTAAATAATTTTTCACACTACCACTTAACAATGGATAATATTATTATTTTATTTTTATTTATTAAATATAATATTTTTTGTTAAAAAAATTGTAAGGCCGAAGTAAGATACAAAAGTGGAATTCAAAGAATTGTATTCTTTTAAAATAGAAAACTATACTTTGACATTCACGAAAAGATATATCTATTTTACGATTATTTTAATAATATATATTAGTATTTTAAGTAAAAAATAAAATAAATTTAATTAGAATATTAATATTTTGAGTTGTGTTCTTACATTGGTGTAAAGGTGTGGCCACTCATTGACATATTCATATGAGAATGCCGCTTTTAAAGTCGTTAATTAATGACAATGTGCAACAGAAAAAAGCAAAAAACGGGAGAAGTAGATGTTTGGAGCGATTTGTCCAAGGATTGTGATTTGGCAAGGCGATATGATTTCAATCTTTGTTCCCTGAAACGTTGAAAAGCCATCCAAGTGGGGGTAGGTGAAAACTCCAAACTCAAAAGTGATTTACTATGTTAAGAGCAAGCTGTTGCTACAATGAGTAAGCTGACAAAAGAAACATAATTAAGAAAGATGTTTACTAGGTGCCAACACTAATATTTATCTCTCTCTTTTATTCCAGGTTGAGCCATTGAATTGGTAGAAGTAGAAAACGTAAGTGGATCATAGAAAGCATCATGTGTTACAGGGTGTTGTGCCAGAAGTGTGGGAAATATACTTGGGGTGGGTGTGGTGATCACTTGCCCAGTGTTTACAGAAACATTGGGGAAGGAAATCATTGTATGTGTCGCTCGTGGCCTGGCATTGTCACACCCCGACCTACTCAACAGCAACCAACACAATCAACAACTACTCCACCCCAAGCTATAAGCACGTTTGATTGTTGGAGATATGCAGGTCAGATTATCAAGGGCCTGTTTGGTTACGGGAAAAGCGCGTCACTTTGAAGCAACCATCTTCCAGTATCTTCTTCTTTGCTACATGTACTCAGTGTTGTACTTCATTCATAATTGGAGTCTCACTTTAATCATATGTATGATACAAAAGCCTCATTAAATGTTATTCATATCGTTAAAACATGAAACTTCAAATTTCATTGAACAACAATACCAGTATCTATAATGTTGTCAAAGTTTTGCTATTGTAATCAAAGTTTATCCAAATACGATTGAGTTAAAAAAACGTGTCTCAGCTTATTTTTATATCAGTTTACGCACAGGTGTTGTGGACAACACTAGTCTTCTTTTCCTTTGGTTATTGATTAAGTCAAAGTGATTCTACGAAAGGAATAATAAAAGAAGAGGAGTTATATTGTACTATCTTGTGACAAATTAATCAGAATCTCTATCATTGAACTATTATGAATAACCCAAATAGCAGATTAAAGTGACAAGATTTTATATATATAGTTCAGAGCACGGAGAACCTTGAGTAAGAAACTCGCTAAATGTGCTAAAGTGGCTTATAAAGAAGAAATTTACTTTTTTCTAAATGGTGTTTTGTGCAGGGAACCCTCAATTTCTTGAAGCAGTCGCAGTGGATTGTCTGAAATGAATATTTTTGCTTATGGTGGGATGACGAGGACAGAGAGAGAGAAACAAAAGGATTTGGATACCTCTTATGTTGCTCCTAGGTGTTGCTGTTGACATGATAATACTATGAAAACAGTCATATGTTAATCCTTCCGCTGTTTTGTTATTTTTATGCTAAGTGTGGATTCTGTATCAACAATTAATATATTATACTCCACTGATAAAAAAATTTCGTGATTCGTTTTTATTTACAAGAAAAAAGTCATATTTTTTAAGTATAAGGAAATTTTAATTCTTTTTTATTTTATTTCACAGTATTAAATTTTCAAATACTTTAACTTCAATTAATATTTAGCTTTTGATTACACAGTCATAATACGTAGAGAAGAACATTTTAGAAAGAATATTAATAAGTTAGTAAAATTAAATCTAATAATATTTTCCTAGGATATGATGATGTAAGGTGGGGCTGGTGAGGTTAAAATAAGCAACATAAACATGCATGCTTTTCTATGTTTATGGTTGAATTAATAAAGAATAGTTTCCTCTGTTCTTGTGCTGATTGTTTTATTACTTTTAGATAAGGTTCTTCAACTTGCGACGCAGAACTTTTAGAATTGAATAGTTACTGTTAGTTTACTATCTTGTATTATGGTTTTGTGCTCCTTCCTATTTTAACCTACTCTCTGTAAATGTGTGTATGTCCTCGAGCGAAAGAAAAGAAGAGGGCGGGAATTGATGAAGTAGGGAAAGGGAGGGACCTTTGGAATTTTAAATACAAGAATATAGTTTGATTTAACCTCATTATTACATCTGGAGTTGGTAAAATGGAAGCAAGTAAAAATGTGTTTGGTTTTTCATTCAAATATAGCTATGAATTGGAATGAAAGTAGATTAAAGCACATGTGAACAAACAATCAAAGAAACACGAAGCAAATTAGCCCAGTTTAAGTGTTGGGTGGGAAGAACTTGAAAGAAGAGTGTGGTATTTTGGTTTTGGTGGTTTGTCTTTACATTGTCCTTGGAGAACGCCCAAATGCATGGGCAGAGTAATAGGGTGCATTATTGACAGAATGACACGACTTGTGTTTGTGCAAATAGCCTGATGGTGAGCCACCAAACACGTGAAAAGAAGCATCAAAGACATACCTATTACCTATTAGTAAACCACATTCTAAAATAATTGATCTATCCTCCCAGTAACTTTGTTCATTCAAATCAATTTCAAACCTGTGTAGGGTAAGTGGGGCTTCTTTGACCTTTTCCACATCCTTGTTCAAGATATTGAGCCCTCAGACCTTCTCCTTGGACGCTCGTTCCTACACAACTTGATCCTTTGTCCACATTTTGGACTCTCCCAATTTGAACATTTGAAAATAGCTTGCGTTCACTTTGAACTTGTGACGGGAATAATTAATAATTTATCTTACACTGACTGTCTACTTATTAAATGCAGCCATAAATTCTTAGTAAGGATGCATGAAAGGGCAGATATGGCAACATAAATGAAGGGAGAGGGGCATTTCCAGAAGACATGGCAAGGGGACCAGAGGTGAAAACTTCAAAAGTTTCAAGACTAAAAAATCTTAACAATAATGATTCTGAGATGCATATCAAGCAACTTTCTTTTTATATACAGTTTCCTACTTATGACTATTTATATGTATGCCCACTTCATAAAGTAGGAAAACTCTTGAACCAATTAAAGCCGATGGAGTGAGTATGAGCTGGACCAAGTGGTGTGCTCATCACAAATTTCAAATATCCTTTCTTACACTTAACCACTACAATTGACCTGTGCTCTAAGTTGCATATTAGTCCCCAATTTCTTGTTTTTGAACTATGTTACGGTGACTTATTATTTGCCAGTGACATTGACAGATAAAAAGTAAAGTACATTACCAATCCTAGTGATTCAAATTGATTTCATTTTCCAGTACTGGTAAACTTCATAAATTTCATGTGTCCTGTGAATTTTTACAATATTAAATAACTAAATAGGACACAACACCTCATCAGTTCAGCGTAATATAACGCTAATTTATTTATTAAACTAAAGGAATCAAGTAAGTCAATGACCGGAATTTCATTTATAAGATTTAAAATATTTCATCATTTGCGGAAAACGTAAGGGAGAAACAAAGTATAAAAAAATAAAATAGTATATGGTCTAATAGGTGATTGTTGTCTTTTCAAATGGTTTTAAGGAGAAACAGCATGGAAGACACTTCCCTTTTTGTTGAGTGTATTAGGCTCTCTTAACTCATGAGAGAGATAGAGAAGGTGAGAGTGAAATTGTGATCTGATTCGTAGAAAAGAAAAAGAAAGAAGGTTTGGTAAAGGAGGGAAAAATGATCCAATGTGATCCCCTTTTTAGGAATTTGCTCTAGGTCCATTTGTCCGCTTTGAGTTTGTGGATTCCATTCCATTCTGTTTCACTTATTTTTTAATTTTTTATTTCTAATTATCTTTTGTTAAAGTTTCAGCTGTTGTTTTCTTTCATAAAACCTCAACAGAAAGCAGAAACAAACAATTTATTTCATTCTCATCTTGCCTTTCTTTTTTTCCAATTGGTAGTGCAAGTCAAGTCCATTTCAGCCCCTGCAACACTACCACAACTCTGGGTATTATCCCCCTCACATTTTGCATCTGTCCATTCTAATCTTTCGTAGTCGCCAATTTTTCAGCGTCTCCATTCCCTCAAATCATTCCCACCCTTCTCATACTCATGGATCTGACTGTCCAGTAACCTACATATTCCCAGAGAACAATAAAATCATTTCATATATTTAATTTACAGAGAAAAATGTCATCAGCGGAAAAACCCAGCTCCAAAGGGCAAGCGTGGTTAGAAGACTATTCTCCTTTAAGCTTCTTGGTTCGTACAAATCCGTTTTCTTCAAGATTTGTTTTTCTCACAACTCTATTCTGCAGGTTCTGCACAACGGGATTACCGAGTGACATTGTGGTGGAAGTTGATGACATGACATTCCATCTCCACAAGGTAAGCCTCAAAATATTTCTTGCATACATGCCACATGGGTATATTTCCACTTCCAGTAGTGACAATAATCCGTACTCCATTCTCTGAAATTTGTCTCTGATGCCTATTTCAGTTTCCTCTGATGTCCAAAAGCCGAAAGCTCCACCACCTCATAACGCAGCAAGAAGCAGCGGCTCATTCCTCTGCCCCACAGCAGCAGCAACAAGAAACCGAAGACGAAGACGAAATCGTTGAAGAGCAGTGCAACGTGACGTTCACAGGCTTCCCCGGCGGCTCTGAGGCCTTCGAGATGGCCGCCAAATTCTGTTACGGCGTCAAGATCGACCTATCCCCGTCCAATGTGGCCGCGCTCCGGTGCGCCGGTGAGTTTCTCGAAATGACCGAAGAGTACTCCGAAGACAACCTCGTTTCCAAGACGGAAAGGTTCCTCTCGCAGCACGTGCTCAAGAGCCTCAAGGACTCTGTGAAAACCCTAAAATCTTGTGACTCCTTGATGCCTATGGCGGAAACGCTCGGAATCACGCAGAGGTGCGTTGATTCTGTGGTTTCCAGAGCTTCATCCGCGGATCCTGCATTGTTTGGATGGCCGGTGAGTGACGCCACTACTGCTTCCAAACAGGTCCTCTGGAATGGAATTGACGGTGCAGGAAGAAGAAAGGCCGGCGCCGGTACCGGCGATTCTTGGTTTGAAGATCTGGCGCTTTTGCGTTTGCCTCTGTTCAAGAGATTGATTCTTGCGATGAAAACAGCGGAGCTGAGTCCTGAGATTATTGAAACTTGCGTGATGTATTATGCTAAGAAGTACATTCCTGGTGTTTCAAGATCGAATCGGAAGCCGTTGCCGTTGCCTTCATCGTCGTCGTCATCCGTTGCGACCGAGGCGGAGCAGAAGGAGCTTCTGGAGACACTGGTTTCGAATCTTCCGCTTCAGAAGAGTTCGAAGGCCGCAACGGCGACGAGGTTCTTTTTCGGATTGTTACGAACGGCGAATATACTGACCGCTTCCGAAGCATGCAGAGACGCGTTGGAGAAGAAGATAGGATTGCAGCTCGAAGAAGCCACGCTCGACGACCTTCTCGTGCCGAGTTACTCATACCTGAACGAAACGTTATACGACGTCGAGTGCGTGGAGAGGATTTTGAGTTATTTTCTGGAAAGTTTAGATGCAAGAAATGCCGCATCGAACGAAGACGCCGCGGCGAGGTCGCCGGCTTTGATGCTCGTTGGAAAACTCATCGATGGATACCTCTCAGAGATAGCTTCCGACGCGAATCTCAAGCCGGAGAAGTTCTACAATTTCGCCATCTCGGTTCCCGACGAGGCAAGACTCTTCCACGACGGTCTCTATCGAGCAGTCGATGTGTATCTGAAGGTACCGAACTACCAATTACATTGGGATTAATTACCAATATTCTCATTTGATGGAGTTGTCAATTGTGTTCATATTCACTTCTGCAGGCACATCCGTGGATCTCCGAAGAGGAGAGAGAGAACATTTGCGGATTGCTGGACTGTCAGAAGTTGACGCTGGAGGCGTGCACGCACGCGGCGCAAAACGAGAGGCTTCCGCTGCGCGCGGTTGTTCAGGTGCTGTTCTTCGAGCAGCTTCAGCTGCGACACGCCATTGCCGGAACGCTGATGGCTGCGGAGGCTGCTGTCGAGCCGGGGCGCCAATCGGCGGTTCTGGAACGGGAAGCTGAGGAAGGCGAAGAAGGGTTAGAGCACGTGCAGGAACGGAACGGCACGTGGCGCGTAGCGGTGAGGGAGAATCAGGTGCTGCGCTTGGACATGGATAGCATGAGGACGCGGGTTCATCAACTGGAACGCGAGTGTTCCTCGATGAAGAGAGTCATCGCTAAGTTTGATAAGTCCGGCGGAAGCGACGGTGGTGGCGGCGGTTGGAGGGCGTCGCTAGGGCGGAAATTTGGTTGCAAGTTTAAAACTCAGGTTTGTGATTCGCATGAGTCAACGGCCGTTGATACCCGCAAGGGGCGCCACCACCAGCAGCCCCAGCAGCAGCATCCCCATCATGAATAGTCACCATGCTACACTTTCTTCCTCTCACGTGAGAATCATTGTTGGAGTAAATTTGATACGGGTCCCACTTGTAACTCTTCATTTTTTTTTCTTTGATTTTCCATAAATTTAATTTTAATTTAATAATATATAGCTTTACTTTCTAAAATATGAGATGAACGTGTTTTAGAAACTTTTATTTATTGCTATATAATTTAAATTACTAACTCTATGGTTTTAATTAATTGAAACTGAAATGTATTCAGATAATCTTACATCATATACCTTATAAATTAGTTTCAGTTTATAAGATGTTTCTTTCTTTTTGCCATGGAGCTCCAGTGCAGCAATTATTGGGTGTAAATGGTTTGAGGTGATGAACTTTTGAGGTGATGGCGATGTGGTGAGAAGCACAAGACGTGAAATTATAGGGTATGAATGATAGTGGGTGGCATGGTGGAGACAGCAAATAGGTAATGGAAAATTCTTCGAAGTTTGTGTTATTATTATTGTTGGTTGCAGTACTCAATCACACTCATAATTGCTTCTAATAAAAGGTGGGGTTATGCCAAAGTGCTTTTCCGAAACTGAAAGTACTCGTGATCATGATACGTAGAAACAGCTACAAAGGCTTCTTCACTTTCTGGGTTTGATGCTGGACTCATTATTGTCTTTGCTTCCATTTCTCGTTGGGCAACACTAAAGTAGCCTTTCTGTGATTGGGTTTGGGTAGAAGGGGGTACAAATAGTCAAACTTATTATTTCATGTCTTCCTTAATTCTATATCCATCATCATTACGCGGGGAAGTTTATAGTCCCTAACTTTCAGCTTTCAATTTTATCTCTCTTCTTTTATTATTATTGTTGTTGACTTGAGAACATGGAATTGGAAAATAAAACAATTCCCAAACTCACATACATGAAAATCACCTTTCTATCTGCATTATTTTCAAGGTAAACATTTTAAGGTTTTTATTAAAAGAATACAAAATATTTATTGTAAATAAGTATTTCATATTTTGTTAGTGAAACTACTTTAACAAGATAACGAACGCATTGATCACCAGTCAACTAAAATCCTTTTGAACTTGATGAGTTCACAAGTTATAATATTTAATTAACTAAATTCTTGAATTAGTCAGCTAATTGTCAAGCAATTTAATAAATGAAGTTAGCTCTATTTTAACATATTAAAACAATCTTTTAGGCACGTAAAATCACTTAAATAAAATCTCATTTTAATCAACTACAAAATTTGTAACTTCATTTGATTTTGTTTTAGCGAAATAAAATGAGTTTTGGTTGGTAAAACTATCACATCAGCCAAGTTGTAGTTCTCACTCTTCTTAATTAGGAAATAAGTCCAAATTTAATAAAAAAACACTTTGACATTTGGAAAACAGTTTGAGTGTGATTTTTGCATTTAAAAGACACTTCTTTCGAGGTATCAATCAAGAATAATCAGATTAAGATCACAGATTGACCATCTTAATCTTAGGTTGAAATTCACCATTCTTTTCTTCTTGATTTAACACAAAGTTTTCTATGTGATTTTGTTCCATTATCGTTTTTATTGTTATTAACTAAGGTGTGGATATATATATATATATATATATATATATATATATATATTTTATATTATATATATATATAAATTTTTTTATTTGTCTTACACAAACTTAAATATTGTATACTCCATTTATTATAACACATAAAAT
>Ga0123342_1004847_pt1 | contig 20147 bp, 14 predicted proteins | sample Turbeawhitnodule_FD_89960 | JGI IMG/M metagenome (GOLD analysis project Ga0123342, IMG submission 89960) | Root nodule microbial communities of legume samples collected from Mexico - Turtle bean Mexico white nodule | ecosystem: Host-associated > Plants > Roots > Nodule | place: Mexico: Nepantla... | reverse complement strand
ACTTAATAGATTTTTGGTAATGTTGGGCACATATAAGACATCATGTAAGTTGAGTGAGTTTAGTTTTGAGGAACTTGTGGCAACAATCTGCAATTTCTCACCACTTCCAACTATTAACGAGTTCTTACCATGATGTTCTGCTAGATCCTCAAATTTTTCAGTTTGGTGTGTCACATGATTGCTTGCACCACTGTCAAAGTACCAATCATAATCTTGAGCAGCGCTTTGTGAGGCTAGGAAGGCATTGTGTGCTCCTTGTTTGTCACTGTCTGCTGAATAATCTGAGTTTGAATAAGACTTATCAAACATGTACCAACAGTTTACAACTGTGTGCCTAACCTTGTTGCAAACTTGGCATGTTGGTTTAAACATTCTTCCTCTTCCTCTGCCTCCTCTCCAACTTTTGAAGTTAGAGCCTCTCCAGTTGTTGTTTGTGTTGAATTTGTTACCTTTGTAATCAGTTTTATTAGAAACATTTGCTGATGCATCAAGAGAGAGTTTGGTAAGACCATTCAGTTGATCAAGTCTACTTTCAAAGGTCTGTAATTATGCCTGCAGATCAACCCAAGTGAGATTAGTTTGATTAGATAGTTTGACCACCACAGGGTTGTATTCAGAATCTAAACCATTTAGGGTTTGAATTATTAGATCTGAGTTGGAAATAGGACTCCCTGCAAGTTTAAGTCTGTCAACGAGATTCTTCATCTTGACCAAATATTCCTCCATCTTCATTTCTCCTTTCTTGATGTTGTGAAACTCATATTTAAGGTAGATGATTCGAGATCTTGTGTGTGTACCAGCTAGGCTTTGGGCTTCATCCCAAAGTTGTTTTGAGGTTTCACAGTGCAGCAACTGTACTGCTATTTCAACAGTCATTGAATTCATCAACCATCCAAGGAGTTGTGAATCATGAGCTTGCCAATCTCCAAATGCGGGATTTGGTTTCTTGCTTGAGTCTGCAGAAACTATGAATTCTTTAGGACATTCCTTTGTCCCTAGCATGTGCCCATCGAGCCTGCAACCTTTGACTATAGAAATCACCAAGGATTTCCATAATGGATAGTTGTCTCTGTTCAACTTGACAGATACAGTGAATGAAAGACAATTTTGGGATTTTGAATTTGTAGCGGATGCCATGATTTGAATTGGATCAAAAAAGTCTTCATAGCTTTACAACTCTGATACCAAGTGAGAAAAAAGGTAACGAAAGGTAAAAGAATATGTTATTAATTTGTTGATTACAATATTCATATATAGTCAAAACCTGACAATATATAATCCTACAATTAATACCCAGTATCACGACACTACAGAAAATTAGGTAACAATCAATGCTGATAATCATTGATTGATAATTACAATAATTACAAGGATTAACACAATCAAAGGCAATCATTGGAACCCACATATTAAGGAATCTTGTCTCTAATTGGAACCAGTCAGGGCACTAGACCCTACCAAACCCTAGTTTACAGTTCATGAAACCACCTTATATATTAACATTCATACACACACTGCCGCCAAAGCTCACGTTCCATCGTTAAAACAGAGAAAGATTTTACTAGGTATAGGGTACAAAATTGGGACCAATTGTTTCGAATTAGACTACATGTTGGAAAGGAATTCAACGCTTCTCTCCCGCCATTGGATTCTTGGTTTGTTTTTATTTATTTACTTAGAGTAATGCAATTTATTATAAAAAAAATGTTATTTTTTAACCTACGTATCCGAGGATGAATTTTTAAAATTTGAAAATAAGTCCTCCATGTATGTGAAAGTAATATTTTAATTAGATAAAAACTTTTTAAGATAATTGGCTGGAGATGTTATAATTTTCTGATTTTAGAAATTACAATTGGATTAAGATGTGAGGTTACAAGGAACGCTATGATTATTAATAATAATATTATTGAGATTTTAATTTAAGCATGATGATATATTAATTTTATTTTTTATATGCAGTTTAAATGTTAAAATTATATAAATTTATATTTTATTTTACTTTTTTGACATCTTTCTATTATGATATTTTGTTTTTTATTTGTAGAAAGAATAGTAACAATAGATTTTATAACATATTCTTTCAAATATATTTTCTCTGTTCTAAAACAGTTTTAGTTTCTGCAGCTATTTTTTTGTTGAAGAAGGACGTCTACGATCTTCCTTCCATCAAGTGTGGATTGGTAGAGAGTTTCTTCGAAGAGAATGACACCAGAGATGTATTGGCCAAGATCAGGTGTTGTGACAAATAGTGTATGGTATGACTCATCCATCGCCAAAATACCAACAATGCTTAATCCACCAATGCTTGCTTCCCACAAACATCAATGTATCTTTTACATCTCAACCACTTGTATTGAATATTTTACATTATAGACATGCAGTTGTGAGCATCCTTAATGGTCCCTGTGCTTTGGCAGTCAAGGAAGCTGCCTGGGTCTAGCTCGCTATGCTGCCATTTCACATATAGATAAGGTGTCAAAGTTGGAGTCACCACGAGAGCAGTTGTAAGCACAGGCGCAGGGGGAGAGCTCACTGGAACTGGAGTCGGTTGGGAGCTCACTAGCACCTTAGCCGAATGAGACGTTGCCCGAGGCTTGGCCGATGGAGCAGGAGCCACAATGATGGGAGGAGATGTCGTCGGCAACGATGCGGGGGTTACGACTTTAGGGGACGCCGCCACTTGACACGTCACGTCTCTCAATCTCACCTTTCTCTGCCACATAAGCAACACTTGACGTCGTAAGGTGAGATTTAATGGAAATGACCAATTTGTATACATTTTAAAAAACATAGGGACCAAATTGATTTTTTTTTTAAAACCACAATACTAAACTAAATATTGACCCTAAATGTAGGGACAAATAAGATAATTATACCTATAAAATAATATATCTTTTTATGGAAATTTTCAAATATATAAATATACTAAAAGAAAATATCAAAAGAAAAAAAATTATATATGTTCACTGTGGAGTTTTATCTCTTGCAACATCCTCTACTCTTGTGTAACATATGATCATCACATGTTTTAAACAAACACAACAAGAAGAAATGTAAGTTAGAACAATTTTTTGGAACCCCACTAAATTAGGTTTCACTGAACCCTAAAAAAATTAAATCGAACTCCATTCACTGAAATCCTGTTGCTTGCGTCTCCGTCGCGTGCGCCTGTCGTCCTCGCCATCAGTGGCATCGATTCTGTTGCTCGCGTTTGGCATTGTTGCGTCGTTGTTGAAGATCGAGCGCACCGCTTGCCATATTAGTCTTCGTCGTGCTTGCTGCCTATTGTCATCGTTGTGTTCGTCGCCTGTTGCTGTCATCGCGCTTGTCGTTGTCTTCTATTGTCACGGTTGTAGGTCCCCTTACTTAAGGGAGAATAGGGTTGGTGCCACAGGACGTGCTTACATGGATGGTTTTCTTGATCTTACGGTGGCAGACAACTGGATAGCGTTCTTAGGTGTGGGAGTTTTGGAATTTCAAGAATGGCAGAGGCCTTTGCATGGTTCTTGATACCTTGGGGTTTTTTGAAAGAACAAGAAGTGGCACCAATTAAGAAGGCCTATGCTCCACAAGGCCAACGAAAAACTTTTGTTTAGGCCTTGAGCAACACCTGTGACATCCCCTTGTCCCAGTTGCCTATGCCCTGTATCAAGGGAGACATGGTTGTTGTCCAGGTTGAAGAGGAAGATTACTTGGTGGTTCTAGAAGATTGTAAGAATCATCTACATGGGAGGATTATTTTATCTAAGGGGGATACACCCCTCCCACACCTTGATTTAACCAAAAAGTTGTAGCTTGTGTGGAAAGTGCTCAAATCATGGAAAGTTATACCTCTTGGCAAGGGTTTCTATGAGTTTGAGCTTTCTTCTTTAGAAGACGTTAGGTGGGTTCTTGAGGTTGGCTCCTGGCAGTTATCTCCTGATTTCTTGAGACTGTTTGCCAGGACAAAGGATTTTGTTCCATCTACTATGAAAAGCACTAAAACCTAGGCCTTAGTTAGAATTTACCATTTTTCTTCAGAATATTGGAGATCACGGGCTATATTTTCTATTACTAGAGACATTGACACCCCCTTGTCTTTGGATTATCATACTATGAAGAAAAATAAGGGGTATTTTTGCTCGGGTGCTTGTGGATATTGATCTTTTGTCCCCTTTTCCTAATCAGCTATTAGTTGAACATTCAGGATTTGCATTTATAGCGGATGTGGAATATGAGTGGCTCCCTCCATTTTGCAGTCATTGTAAGATGATTGGGCATGATCTTGGTCAGTGTGGTGTGTTTAATGCTTAAAGTCATGTTGTTGGTCCTCAACATAAGTTTTCTCAGACCAAGAAAATTCCTAAAAATGACAGAGAACATGGGAAGGTTGTGGGGGACCCAATGGTTCCTAAACAACATAAAGAGTATCATAAGAAAAATCCTATTGCAGTGCCTATTCCGCATTATAATCTCTTTGATGGCTTTGTTGGTAATTTGACAACTAACATCTTTGGTGGTACTACGACTGGGACACAACTGGGTCAACTTGATTCCGTTAAAACATATGGAGGTGGGGATGTTGTTATCGATATGCCTCCCTTGGAGGATGCATCGGATCATGATACGTCTTCACCTCGGCAGAATTTGTCAAGGCCAATTTCTAACAAAGTTAAGGTTTTAGAATCAACAATTGCAGTAGATACACAGGTTGTTACGCAAACCAAGGTTTTAGAATCACAAATTGTAGTAGATTCACATGTAGTTACGGCTCAGATTGATGTTATTCATGTGTTGGTATGTTCTAATATTGTTGTTGTTCCTTCTCCGCCAAGGGAGAATTCTCCTATGGCGGCACAATCACTTGCATTGACCCTGCAAAATCATTTTTCATCCCTTGATGGTTTGGAAACTGCAAATGAGGCAGGTGGTCCTAATACTGGTAAGCCAATTGTCCCGACTTCAATTGATTCTAAATTTTGGGCGGATCGTAGTGAGACAGAGGAGACTACTAGTGATACCGGGGGCGATATTGTTCGCATCACTAGAAAATCAAGGAGATCACCTAAAAGGGCTTGTAGATCCAAAAAACATCAAAGGCAGTTCCATAAAAAAAAGTCGCAATGAAGATTTCTTGTTGTTTTTTGGAATGTCATAGGACTGAAAAACCACAAAACCGTGGAGATATTGTTCAATTTACTTAAATTATATAAACCTCTTCTTGTTTTTATTGTTGAACCCATGATATCGTACACTAATGCTTTAGATGTTCTTTTCAAATCTGTTAATCTGCATTTGGTTGCTACTTCTCCTATCATTAATAAAGCTGCTAAGCTTTGGTGTTTGTCGGTTTTCTTGGTTAATGCTTAGTTTATTTCTGTAAATTGTTTTTTGCATGATAAAGGCTTTAGCTTTGCAGTTGTTTATGGTGCTAACACATACTTGGTTAGATGACTTTTGTGGAAGGATCTTAGTTTCTTCATTGGGCCTTGATGTATTTTGGTAGATTTCAATGTTGTACTCTCGGCTGACGACTGCAAGGGGGGGGGGGGGTGCTCCTAATCAGGTTTCTTATAATGAATTTCTTGATTGGATTAACAATAATGATCTTACTAGTATGCCTTTCTCTGGTCCTTGTTATACTTGGTGTAATGGAAGGATAGGGTCACAGAGAATTGATAGAAAGTTGGATAAGGTTTTATGTAATGAAGAGTGTTTGGATGAATGAGACTCTTGTACTTATCATGTTCTTATTAAAAATTGTTTTGACCACTCCCCTATTCTTGGTAGTCTTTCTAGTAATTGTTTACGGAAGGAGTAATTTTTGTTTCTTTACTATGTGGCTTCAAGATAGTTCGTATATGAAGCTTATTCACGATTCTTGGACTAATACGGTTGTTGGTTGTCCAATGTTTATTTTACAACATAAATTAAAAAGGTTGAAAATTGAGCTTTGAAGCTGGAATAAAAATTCTTTTGGTAATGTTAAAAATGAAGTGTTTCTTAAGCAAGCCTCCCTCCTTGCTATTCAACAAAGCTTAAACACTGCTAGTTCGTTTGTTCTTGATGTACTTATTTGTCAAGAAAATATTGTTAATGAGGAGCTTGATCAAGCTTTTCACTGTCAATAGTTGTTTTGGAAAGAAAGGGCCAAGATGCTCTAGTTTTAAGATGGGGATCGAAACACTGCTTTTTTCCGTGTTGTGGTTAAAAGGCGTAATAATTCTAGTAGGATTCATAGATTACAGACTGATAATGGTGTTATTGAGGATTCTAAACTCATTCAGGATCATATTTTAGACTTTTATAGAAATCTTTATGCTAAATCTAATTCTAATGGCCTGAATACTGGTAGTATGGAGGAGTTTATTGGTTCCTATATCCCCGAAACAGTTTCTTCTGAGGAGAATATTATGTTGACTAAATCCCCTTATTATTTGGAAATAAAAAATGTAGTTCCTGGTCCGGACGGGTTTGGTGGTGTTTTTTATCATTCTTGCTGGGATATTATTGGGATGGATGTTTGTAAAGATGCTCAACAGTGTTTTAAACAAAACTATATTCTTCTTGGAATGAACAGTAATATGGTTTTCTAATTCCTAAGACTACGGAAGCAGATTCCGTTAAATATTTCAGACCAATTGTTGTTGCTAATTTCAAATTTTAGATCATCTCCAAAATACTAGCGAATAGACTTGTTATTGTGGCCGCTAGAATCATTTCTCCAAATCAATATGGGTTTGTGCAGGGTAGACATATTCATAATTGTATTGGTATTGCTTCTTAAGCTATTAACATGCTTTCTAAAAAGGTCAGAGGAGGTAATGTGGCTTACAAAGTTGATATTCATAAAGCATTTGACACTTTGAGTTGGAAGTTCTTATTGTTAGTTTTGACACGATTTGGTTTGCATTCCTCATTTGTTAATTGAATTAGTGCAATCCTTCATTCAATTATGCTTTCTATTAGGATAAATGGAAGTATGGTGGGTTTTCTTCCTTGTAGTAGAGGTGTGAGACAAGGTGATCCTTTATCTCCCTTGCTTTTTTGCCTCGCAGAAGAGGTTCTAAGTAGAAGCATCTCTAAACCTGTGAATGATAAGAAGATTTAGCATATGGCTAGCCCTACAGGTTACATCACTCCCACTCACATTTTATGCACAAATGACATCTTTGTTTTCTGTAGGGTAGATAATAAGTCTCTTAGAAACTTGAGTATCTTCCTTAAAACATACGATGACTTTTCTGGTCATTATGTTAATAATTCTAAAAGTAGCTTTTTCACCATGGATACTTCTGCAAGATTTGTTACTAAAGTTCAACGTTTCTTTCTTGTAGTCATTAGGCTTTACCTTTTAATTATTTAGGGGTGCCTATCTTTGTTGGTGCTCCAAAGTGTCGATTTTTTTAACCTTTGGCTGATAAAGTCAAATTGAAGCTAGCATCTTGGAAAGGGAAATCTCTTAGCATGATGGGTCAGATCCAGTTGGTTAATACGGTTATTACTGGTTTTCTAGGTTATAGTTTTAACATATATAAATGGTCGATTTCTATTCTTAAGCAAGCTGAGCAGTGGAGCAGAAATTTTATTTTGATTGGTAATATTATGAAAAAAAAGGCATAATTATAGTTAATTGGGCTAAGATCTGTTATCCTATTGAGAATGGAGGATTAAAGCTTATTAATCTCCATCATGAAAATAATGTGTATCTTTTTAAGCTTACTTGGAATTTTGGTTATAGTAACAAGCCTTGGTCTCTTCTCTTGAAAGTCAGAGTTCTTAAATCAAAGTACCAATTTAGAATGGTTTATAGATCCACCTCTATTTGGCCTATGATTAAACATTTTTATGACACTATTCTTGAACATACTTTTTGGACTATTGGTACAAGTACTTTTATTAATTTTTGGAATGATAAATGGTGTTCCACTTCTTCTTTATCAATCATTGCATGGGTACTTGATGGTTCAATATTGTCAGATACAATTTCTCAATTTTGGACTAGTAGTATTCTCTTGTCATTACGGTAGATGCCTCATTTTTTTGAACATATCATGATTAGGCAAGAACAGGATATTCCTAATTGGATTCTAGAAGATTCTCGGCGTTTCACTCTTAAGTAGGCTATGATTTTTTCTTAGATCTAGGAATTCCCTATGGCTGGGTTAAACTCATTTGGTCTTCATATATACCTCCTTCCAAAACTCTAGTTCTCTGGAAAGTTTTTCATGAGCGACTACCTACAGATCAACATATTCAACATAGAGGTTTGCATTTATGTTCTATGTGTATGCTTTGTGAAAAGCAGGAGAAATCTATTCACCATTTATTTTTTGAATGTCCGAATGCTATGTCTATTTGGAGTTGGGTTTGACAAATTTTCCTTACTTCTCATTTCTCTAATGTGGATGATCTCTTTTCTTTTATTAAGAGTGATGACATTCCTTTGGTTAATTTTGATTAAACTTGTTGTGATAACCTTTTCTATTTGGATGATATGGCGTATGAGGAATTATGCTAGATTTCAGGTTAAAATTGATGTTTCTAGGACCATTTCGGTCATTAAAGATTTCACTTGTCTAATGGGTAATTCATTTAGAAGTTCTACACGAAATGATATGTTTGATTTCAATGTGCTTTAAGTTTTTTGGTATTAATACTCGTAGTGGTAAAGTTCTATCTCCTTTTCCAGTTTGATGGGAGTTTCCTTCTCCAGGTTTGGTCAAAATAAACATTGATGGTGCTGCTAGGGGTTCTCCTGGTCTTGCTACTTCTGGTGGTATTTTTCATAGGAGTATGGGAGAATTTATAGGTGGTTTCTTTGCTTTCCTTGATGTTCAAACAAATTTGGTTTATGAGTTTTGTGGAGTTATACATGCTATTGAACAAGCTCTAAAGATGGGTTTTACTAGTTTATGGCTTAAATGTGATTCTGCCTTGGTTTGTGTTGCATTTACTGCTAGGACTAATGTTCCTTGGATGCTTTATAATAGGTAGAATACTTGCCTTAACTACTGTGGGAAAATCAGGTTTAGGGTTTCTCACATTTTTTGTGAAGGGAATGCATGTGTTGATAAGCTTGCTAACTTAGGCTTTATTCATAAAGAGTATTTTCATTGGTATAATAGGCTTCCATCTAGTCTTTTTTTAGAGTTCTTTATTAATAGGTATAGATTATCTATGTACCGTTTTTGTTAATATACGGGTTTTGGTCTAGTCCCCCCATATTTTCTTGTATTTCCTTTCTTTTTTCTTTTAATAATACTTTTTTTATGTGATGGCAGATGATTGTTGTTACTTGAGGCGTCAACCTAGCTGAGATATCAAGTTTCACAAAGATGCCTAACATGAGAGTTTTTATAAATAAATAAAAAAACAATGTAAGCTAGAGATTTTTAAAAAGATATTAACATGATTTTAAATTTCAATTCAAACAAAGTTATAAACATCTCAAATTTTCATACTTCATTCCTTACAATGTACTAAACAATAAAGTATCGACAAATATCTCATATTCAATACCACTCATGTCAAAAATCCACTAACATACATCATTAGACACTTGACTATATCTCTGAAAGACACATGCCTTGAATTTGACTCAGAGATCTGATATATCATACTACCTTCATTGTGTTATCTCTCCATACAGATACATGAACATATGAACTAAGTTTTCTCATATGACATGGTAAATTCATATGACCTACCACACTAGCTATATTTCAAATTGTAGATTCAGTCATATGAACTCCCCTTGACTTTCACCACCTGATAATTTTTATCTCTTTGATTCTAATATATCAATAGAGTTAAAGTATCTCCTACTAGACAAATCTCCAATTCAATGAATATCCTAAACAACTTCAACACATTATTTCCTTTCCTAAAAATACTATGTCCCAATTACACTTCTACATGGTTCATAATTCACTCAACACCTTAATATACCATACAATTGTATAGACATTTAACTTTTAAAACATATTAGAACATCTCACAATCACAATTCACATGTGTAAAACATGCATTCTTGTCTAGCAATTTTTAGGCTTAACCAACGACTAATACCTGAGACCAAATTTGCTTAGCGAATGTCAGCCCAACGGCTAATGCTCTTGGGTTTTCAAATTTATGAATTTTCCTCAACGAGCATATGGCTCGCCTAGCGTGCATGCATAATTCTAAATTTGGTCCAGACGTCTTAAGAGTGTTTTTCATATCATTTTCTTACTTTTTTTCCAAACTATCATTTTCAACTTAAGTCACTTGGTCCTATTTAGATTTCTACCACAATTCAGGTACTCATACACACAATTGAGACAATTCAAACAAACCAAATTTCACAATAAATAGTCAAAGATCGTAATAAAATCATACATAAATAAAAAATACTACATTTTCATCACTCTGTGTAATTCATTTTCAACAGACTCAGTAAATACACTAAACATACTCCACTAACATCAAGCATTCAACTATTTCATATCACCTATTAGTTCAAAACACATTTATTTCACTCAAAGGTTCAATCCCTACAATTTTCATAATAAGATCTTATAACCTAAGTATTATGAAACTCGAGTCCCAACATAGTCCTAATCAATGACCTAAACATATCACTATAATCTTTAACTAACATTGACTAATCATGATGTCACATGCATCACATGTAAAACAACATTATATACATAAATAAGAAAACTCAAAATTGATCAAAGGAAAAATAAGAAGAATTGAACTTTTTATACTAAAACATTTGATTGGCAGTTTTCCCCTATTAACTGTTTAAGAGTCCAAAGATAATCTACCATCATTAATTTGATGAAAGATGGAGTCAGATTTTTAGAGAGAAACAGAAAGAAGACAGATAAAAAATGAAAAAGTGATTTTAATGATAATTTTAAAATAAAATTTAATTTTTTATTTATATGAACTTTTCACTATAGTAATAAAATATTTAAATATAAGTTTAATTATACATTTTTTTATTATAAAGTTATTTTTTAATTCTTACAAATAATAGAATAATTCTATAAAGAAAATGCTTTATTTAGTTATTTAACAAATGGTATGGATGATTTAATTCACTTGTCACCATTGATTAATAATGAATCAAGCCAACTATGAGATTCATTAACTAATCACATAAAAGAGGGTGAAACCTTGAAACAGGGTAAATGAAAAGGCAAACCAAAAAAATAAAATGGAACCAATGAATCAAAAATGAGTTTCTTTGAATATAAGGAGAAAAAGAATGTAGTTGCTAGACATTTCTCGGATGCTTGGTCAACCATCAAATAACATGATAAATGCCAAATGGTGCAACCTACTGATTCATGCTGAAAATTATTATAGTCTCTAGATTGTTCTGTGGAAAAAAAAAAAAAAAGTTATTCTATGATATAGCTTTTTAAATTATGGTGTTCCAATGGTTTTAATGTGGTTCTAAATATTCGTAAATATGGTTGATTGAAATGTCGTAAATACCCTCTTTGCTCATATAATATCTTTAAAATCAATTAAGACATTAATTTAAAATTTAACGATCCAACCATAATTAAAAATGAATAAATGAATTTCAATATACCACTAATAATTAAATAATATTAGAAATATAAATACCCTAATTTTAAAACATTAGAGACTAAAAAAATATATTACTCATAGATTTTTAACATTTAATATACATATAAAGTTTAAATCAAATATAGTATAATATTTAAATTTAACAACAAACAAAACTTTTATTTTTCACTATTGTTATTATTATCATTCAATTTTGTTGACTGTTTTTTAAAATCAGTTTATTTTTCTCAAAACTTATTTATAGTCTATTTGAATTGAAGACCATACCAATTGACCAAATATTTTTCTCCATTCTGTCCTTCTATTACACGTTCAAAGACTGAACGTATTCTAAATGAAAACAATATCTTAAATTAGATAAAATATTATATAATTTGATACAATTCTAAAGTAACTAATAGTATATGAAAAAATAAATATGATATATAATTTAATGTTATATTGAAAATTAATAAATAAACATGTAAAAATAATATTGTCATTTTGTTTATACTATATTTAGTATAACTTTATTAAATGATAAATATAATATTATATGTTATGAAAATTTAAAATAGACTATGCCATAATTATATAACAATTTAAATATAATTTAAACAAAATTATCAATAAAAATAGCTTTTTTAGTCTCATGCATATCTCCATAAATAAGAAAAATATATAAAAAAATGATAAATGGAATAGTTATGGTGGTGAGGACAAGAGAAGTAAAAAAAATGATTTAGAAATTTCAATCTTATAGTTTTAAAAAGTAAAACTATTATTATTTATCATTTTCACTTTCCTATTATATCTTTTTATTTCTTTTAAAATCCCTAGTAGACGTTCTGAAAAGTATAGGAGAATATGATTACTACAATTTCTAGGTTAAAAAATAATTTTTATCACTGTTTTTCTATCCGTAATTTTAGTTTCTTTATTTTAAAATAAATTATTTAATCTTTTCACTTTTTAAATTCGGGGATTTTTTTTTCTATATCTTAAAATTGTTCACGACTTACATGTAACATGCTCTAACTTGTATTCCCCTCCCATTATGTTTAATTTTGTTGTTAAAAAATGATACAATTTTGTAAAAATTAATGTTAAAATAATCTTAACCACTTTAAGATGAACAATTGATTTTAGTCCGAGTTTAAGGTGAAAACGGACATTAATTTATATTTTTAAGAATTAATCTCTCAGTTTGGATTATTAAATTAAATTAACTTCTTTTAGAAAAAAAAAACAACTATTATGAAGTAAAGAACCAAATTATAAACTGAAAAATAGGAAAATCCTAATTATAGTTTGCTCCGAATTTAAAATGAAGAACATTCATCATTAAAGTTGGTGTAAAAGTTAAACTATGAAAAAGTGAAAAATCATCATAATATCATCATCGTTTGCTCAAAAAGTTGATTTTGATTACTTCAATCAATATCTATGCCGCCTAAAGTGAATTTGATTATTTCAAACAACTTCTATGTTGTCTTTTTCCATAAATTAATAAAATCTTTGGGTCATCTTTTCTCATTATTCGTCTCTAACTATGCATAATTACTTATCAAATACCATTATCAATTTGTTACCACAAATTAGAGCCATTGAAATTATAATTGTTTTCTAACTTGCTAAGAAATTGATTTTTAAATTATGTTTAGAATATCATAATGTGTTCTTTTTCCTTGTGGATCAAACTTTATTAGAATGAAACAAGAATTTAGTGTATTACTTACAAAAACTAACTCTAACGATATTCTTATAAGATATACTTAAATATTTTGTTTAACTTAATAAATTACACATGCTGCTTTAATCGATGCATGCTTTGTTATAATTAATTATACTTTTTTTATAATTAATTACGTATGTCATTGTAATTTATTAAAAAATTTATACATAATCCCTAAAAAATAAACCCTAGTTACATATCCTTAACAAATAGTAAAAAAAGGGTGTTTCATTTTGATGTGGAATGTTACATCATGATTTATTTTGTAGGTTGTATGTTGAAGATTTCATGATTAAAAGTTGTTAAAATATAAATAGTGGGACTAAACATCTAATACGTTTATTATTAAATACTACTCAAAGTATTGTTATATTTATTATTGTTATAATAATTTAATATCATTATTTATTTAAAACTTTATTGTTCATATCGTTATTATTAATGGAAAAAATATATTCATGTCTACAAAGAAAGTGTACCTGGACGATGGAGGAAAGAGTTAATGATGATTTTGATTTGTGTGATGAAGACGAAGAAATAGATTGTAGTTCTAATGGGATGAATCCACAATTTTTTACAAATGCAGTTCAACATAATGAAACCAATATGATGGATGAATCTTTATCAATGTTGTGTAGGGTTGCTTTTTCATTGAATTTACAAAAACTTTTTTATATAAACTTTTATATTTGTTTTAAACCAAAAACTTACTTAATTTTATACAGGTTATTTCGATAAATTATTAAATTATACAACTAAATCTTTTTTTACATTTCAATCACATCAATCAAATCATTTACAATTTTTCATTTCAAATTCACTTATTTTCAATTCATTTTTCTAACATCTAAACAACCAAACTTTCCTCTTTTTCATTTCCACCCCCAACCAAACAAAGCCATTAACCATTTGTTTGAATACGGGCGTAAGTGAAAAGAGAAAGTAAAAAAGAAAGTGAGTGAAAAATTAGGTTGTTTGGATGTAGGAAAAGTGAATATATTTAAATGAAAAGTCCGTAGTTGATATGATTGATGTGACTGAATTAGGTAAAAAATTTAATGGTTTTATTAATTCAATTATCAAAATACTCTTGTTTTAGTCTTGAATTATTTTAATGAAAATAAAAATTAATGTTTATATATAGAGGTTTATATATTAATTTAGGTATTTGTGGTTGAAATTTGTTAGTAAAGGAAAAAATGTACTTTATTATACATAAACCCATTAAACATAAACACAACCACGTCAAGTTTTAAAAAACCGTTAAAAGTATAATTCATCCTCAACTTATATGTATCTTAATTAACTAAAAAAAACATTTTCAATTTAAATCCAACTTCACCATCTCCCTATGTATCAAAATAATAACTTATATAATTGTACCGACCATTCCTCGGACGTCGTTGACCGCTGGTAATGATGAGGCCACATGAGCTGGGTCCCACGAGCAGCGTGGGCCAGCGTCTCGCTAGGCACGAGAGCCAAGGTGCCAAAGAGTGATCAGTTGTCGATCACCAGGATGTACTGATGTGTCCTCGGCTAAGTTTACACAGAGCTTTTTACAACTAAGTTTTGGTGTTTCCTAGCCCTGTACTGACTTGAGCGTCGGAGTGCAAACGGCCTCTAGGGCGCCCCTTTTTCTTTGTTGTTTCAGGTGTTTGATCGGAGGAAACCACAAACGAAGGCAGAGAGAATCGGCCGTATTTGATCAATATGATCATTTTCATATACATTTTTAAGCAAATTTTTAAGGGGACAAACCAAACAAAATACGTAAAAGTAGGAAAGTGTGCTTGTTGGATCATTTATAGGTGAAAAAAAGAGCCATAATTATCATTTAGAGCATAATCGACTATGCTCCATATAGCAATCAATTACACTTATTATCCATTATCAATTAAGCTTCAACCTATAATCAATTAGTCATCCACCCATAAACATTAGGGCAATGACCATAATCAATTATGTTGGATCCTAAAAAGACATGCAAGTTGACCCCCTAAACATTGAAAAGAGAGAAATGTTCATAGTACCATGTCTTATAGGTTACAACCACCCAAGAAATCATGCCAGGTGTCATAAAAAATAATCATAGTAAAAAAATGAATTTAATAAAATTATACACATTATTAGAATACAAATTTTCAATAAATTATAATCAACACAACGGACAAAATCAATTTGAAGTATTAACGTGTATATAGTTGTATTATGTGTATTGTATTGTTGATAACTTTATGAAAAACATTATTAAACTTGATCATCTTTGATAATTTGAAGTATTACATGAGAAGATGCAATTAGTGGACCAGCACATGCAACACAGTTTTGAAAAATAGGAAATGAAGTCATAAAAAAAGTAAGGACAATTTTGTCATTGTATAATATTAATCAAATTTTTCTCGTTTTTCTTCTAACAATAATATTGGACACTTGTTATATTCACTTCATATCTAAATAAATTATTATTTTATTATAATATAATATTTTATTCTAAAAAATAGTTGCAGAACAGTTGATTTTTTACGTTTGTAGTGTAAAACAAACTTTATTCATTTTCTTCTCATCATCCCTTCCTCCCTCCATCATCTCCTTTCTTTTTACCAAATAAACACAAATTTATACAGTACGTGAGCAGTGTCAATCAACTCTTTCTCAGCCTTTAAATCTACCACAACAGTGAAATCACCCAACAAAACAAACCATTAGGAGTTATAATCGGAACAATAAATATGCAATTAACAAAAGTACGTATCTTGTCCTTCACTCTTCAAAAAGCGTAATTCTGTGGTAGTGCATAGATATGTAATTTTGTCCTTCATATTTGGTCCACGATGGGTTATTCTGTTGTGAATTGACTATGAAAATTAGATTGGTAGGTATATGTTACGTATAAGAATATTTCCAATTTAGTAAGTAATATTTTAAACTTTACTGTAACTATTATATACAAGACTTTCTAAAGAAAGACTTCTTTCACAGAGGAAACAGTAACACACTTTCATTTCACAGATTTATAATAATATTTTTAATAATAAATATAATTAAAGTATTAATTTATTAAGTTGTTAAGAGGTGTTTTTAGGTGTTGACAGTGTTAAAGTATGATTGTTATATATATATTATTATGAGTAATGGTGAGCATAACTCTTATAACTCTTATGTTACAGTATCCTTTGCCTTGGTCGCAATTGCTCATTTATGTGTTCTTATTGTTCCTATTCCACCACTGCTCCACACAACCCGCGAGACTTCCCTCGTTGGCCTCTTTGAAATACCTTTTCTTCTTTTTCGTCTGATTCCCGTTCCAATCAATGGAGAGGACTCTCCTCAAGGATTTTGAGCTCCAACACAAAAATCCCTCCGTCGAAGCTCTCCGCCGATGGAGATCCGCCGTAACTCTCGTCAAAAACCGCCGCCGCCGCTTCCGCATGGTCGCCGATCTCGACAAGCGCGACGAAGCTCAACAGATTAGGCAGGGAATCAAGGTTTTTCTTCCGCTTTCCTCCTCTATTTCCTTTCATTAATCTCTCTGTTTCTATGCTTATCCATGTCGTAACTGCCTCAGTATCAATCCTACAAACTTCCTAATTATATAAATGAACACGCAAATTAAAGTAAAAAAGCTGCAACCAATCTATATGATTCACTACTCTCTGAATATTGATTTGAAAATAAAAAATAAAAGCAAAACACGTTCTAGATTAATTTTTCTAAAACTGTTGGTCAGATAAGAAGAGATAATGATTTTCAAAGTTTAACCTATTTTATTCCCTCTAAAACTGTATAGAATAGTTTGTGTGAACGGATCTGAATCAAGAGAAAACAAGCTGAAATTAGTCAAGAATTCAGAAACCATATATTGATTCCTTGATTATGAGGTTAAGAAGACTTTAATTGCTTCAATTATCGTTGTTGTTTGTTAATTTCTTGCTTCTGTGAGAACATTGGCATGCACATGCTCTCCGAGTTCTGGTTTAAGGAAATGTAAAAAAGTGGTGGAGGGAATATTAAAACGATGTTCACAAGTGGATTCATGGATAAAATAGAGATAAGAAATGAGGTGGCGAGATTTTTTTTATTTTTTCAATTATTTTTTTCAGTTTTTATTTTAAATTGATTTTTTATTGGATGAAAAAAAAAGTGTCGATTCGATGTTGGTGTGAAATAAGCTGCAAATGGAGAATGATATTTACAAATTGGTTTGAAACGAACGTCACAATGTGAAAAAGTTTAGAAAAATGATTCTTTTGACCTCCTATAAGACAAAATACTCCCATTTTGCAATCTATTTTAATAATAAATATTAATAATTTATATTAAAATATAATTAAAATAGCAATATAATAAAATATAAAATGGGAATAATTTTTTTAGTGGTTTCAACATAGCGAAAACCCAAAGGTTTAACCTAAAATACTACAACTTTTATTACCAAAAGCACATTTAGCAATACTGCAGTTTAGAAAAAAAAAAAATCCTATGGATAAGCATTTAAACCTCAATATCACAAATATGAATTTTTAAATAGATGTGAGTATTTTTTACCTGAATGTTTTTTTTTTAATTTTAAGAAATTCATATTTATAAAGTTCATGTTAAAATAATAATTTTATTAATAAGGAATTATGGTATAAATATTTCATTAGAAATTTTTTATATATATATTAATCAGAAAAATATGTTGTTTATATATGAATGTGTTGAAGTGCATTCGAGATGATAATATGAGAAATGTACAAAAAAAACTATAAAAATATAATAATTAACGTAAAAGAAAATTGAGTAAAAATGGGATTAATAAAAAAATGTAAACATATATAAAACATTTCCTTTTTGTTTTATAACAGTAGAGAAGTTTTGCTGGATTATTACGAAACTCGTAACTTTCTTTTTCTAACACAAATGATATAAAATGTTTATTTGAGTTTAATAAAAGAAACATATTTTCAAAACAGTTTTTTAAATATTTTTTATTTTCTAATTTTTATTTAATATTTTTATCTTGATAAAAAATTATTTTTTTCATTTAATTTTTTTATATTTACAATAACTACATTTTACTTTTTATTTTTTACTTCCAAATGAATTTATAAATTACAGTAACTAAAAACTAATAAAAACAACACAATAATTTAAAAATAATTAATATCATTTTAAACTTTGAAACATATAAATATGAACAATACTTTAAAAAAAAATCTGATTTAATTCAACAAGTTTTAGTTTTCCATTTTGGTGACGTGTCAAAACTCTTTCGTGAAGTTAGTGTACAACATGTTTTAAGGGAACAGTTGTTTTAGAATATTTAATATTTTTTTCTTCTCTCTGTATACTTTCATAATTCATTATATTTATATATTTTGTATTTTATTTTATTTCATCAAAGTACACAATAGGACTTAAATGATATACGTACATTAGCTTGGGGCTACGCAGTCCTATTAAAGTGTTTGTCACTCTAAAAAGATTGAGCATGGTAGTTCTTGATTTGCACAATAGCCGCCTTTTCTGAACCTTACCTAAATAGCATTACCCCCTTGAAGTAGGCTTAACTACCACTAGTACCTTTTTATTTTAGATAAAACTAGTACTAATACTTTACTACAAGTGTTTTAATTTCAATTAAAACCTTTTTGAAACTTTTTTCCTGCAAATTTTTAATATATAGTCTAAATAGTGGATATACATATTTTAAGAGAAGAAAGTGTAATGAAGATTGTGTAGATTAAAGATAAAATTTAATTAAAATATATGAAAATGACCATCATTATCTTAAAAGTGGATTTTGTTATCTTTTCTCATGGTGGTGCTTGTCATGATATATGACTGACAACCCACAAACAACAAAAAGAAGAAAAAAAGTTAGTGCTCGTACTTCACATTGGGTGGATCATGTTGAACACTAACAATGCCAACGTATCATGAGGGATTTGAAGTTTCCATCTTAACACGTTTTTAACGTAGATTCTCAGAAAGAATCTAAGTTTTACCTTTTGGGTGCATTCATTGCCAACATTCTTCCTTTATCTGTAGTTAGTTTTAAATATTTATCCTCATCGTTTCCTTCTAACACTATACCGATGCTAACCCTCTTTCTCTCGATATATATTTAGGTTTCATCTTAGTGAATCAGAATTACGATTTCCTTTCTTTTAGTACTGGGCTGCCTTGAGCTTTAGCAGTTTAAGTGTGTTCGAGATGATGATACTTCAGTTTGTTTGTACGTTTCTTTCAACCAATTAAAAGTGTTTAGATATTACTTTAATTTATTAACTGATCAAGACTTATAATTTCTCCAAAATTTCTATATTTAAGTTGAAAATAAGTTAGTTTTATCTTATAATTAACTTCATTTTTTTTATATTGTTTTTTAGAGGTAGCTATGAAGAACTTTGTTCAAATAGATATTTTGTAAACTATGAGAATTTTCTTCATATTAGTTATAAATTGTAAGTTTTCCTAGCTAATAAGGACATGTTTAGACCAATTTCTCCATAAGCTCTTCTAAGAAATATTTTTTTTTTATAAGTTAATATTAATTTATGTATGTGTTAAAAAAGTTAATCTTAATTTACGTATAAGTTAAAAAAACTAATATTAATTTATACAGAATATAAAAATAAAAAAACAAAAAGTTATAAGAGAGAGTTTTTATAAATTAATTTATGTATAAACTAATTCTAATTTTAAATTTTAAATTTTTTTCTTTACTATTTTTTGAAATAATTCATCCTACATATTTTATAGTTAGATGTTGATTAGTTTTTTTTTTTTTTTTTTTTTTTTTTTTTTTTTTTTTTTTTTTTTTTTTTTTTTTTTTTTTTTTTTTTTTTTTTTTTTTAATATTTATTTCTTTTTT
>Ga0123342_1004846_pt1 | contig 20147 bp, 9 predicted proteins | sample Turbeawhitnodule_FD_89960 | JGI IMG/M metagenome (GOLD analysis project Ga0123342, IMG submission 89960) | Root nodule microbial communities of legume samples collected from Mexico - Turtle bean Mexico white nodule | ecosystem: Host-associated > Plants > Roots > Nodule | place: Mexico: Nepantla... | reverse complement strand
TTATTACTTTTTTATTTTTATTTTGTAAAAACTCATTTATTTATTCATTAATTATATTTCTAACTATTTTAAACATTAAAAATATTTATTTTTTAATGCATTCAAAATTAAAATTATCAAAAAGATAATAATTTATTATTTATTTATTTATTTTTGAAATAGTGTTAGATAGAGAAATAAAAAATAAAAGGGTGCTAGATAAGAAAATAAAAACAAAAGAGTGCTAGATAGAGAAATAAAAACAAAAAAATGCTAGATAGAGAAATAAAAGTGTAAATGGTGTAGATAGGGAATTTAGCCACAAAAAGGTTATGATCTAACTGCATCTGACTTCCTATTTACTACTTTCAGTCTTAATTTAATTAATAAGAAAGCACAAAACACTGGAAGATATTCATCAACTATTTTCATTTTATAATAATGATTGCTTGAAACTTTATGCACAAATTCATATAGCAGTGTTTATTTTAAAGGAAATGCAGAAATTGTATCAACCTTTAAGGTTGAAGTAAACTGTGTAATGTTCATCTCTGAATGAGAATAAGGGCTCCAAAAGAAAGTTTCTGTTTGCGCCTTTAGCCACAAAACTCAAAGCATTGTATTGGCTCAATCCTTTTTGAGAAATAAAGCTTGTTGCTTGGTTAAACGTAGCATCAGAATCAGATTTGCAACTGAGTTTGACTCCTGCACTAGAGCTCAAACCACTATACACATAGCAGCCCTTGTCACTCTGTGATTCTAAAGATATGGTTTCATTTCTTCCATCCAATCCAGGTACCACAAGAAAAACAGAAGATGGCTTGCCATCTGAAGAATCTACAATGAGAAGAGGTTTATCTGCTCCTTGGTGAATCACATTCATTCCAGGAAGATCAAATGGTTCTAACATTACTGATCTATCATTAGCATCTGCCAATGTTGAAAACTTTGAGGAAGATTCTTTTGGGACAAGCCTAAAAGTTGCCTGAAGAGCCAAGTCTGTTCCAGATTCAGGAAACTTTTGCATTCCAAGTGATTGGTTTGAATTTACCAAAACAAAAGTTGAATTTTCAAAGAATTGGGAAAAAGAAACTAGTTGCCTATTGTAACTGTCTGGAATAGGAGTAATCCATTCGGAAGTATTAGCCCCAGATTTAAGGTCCCAATCACCACCGAGGGTATGACCGGCAAGAAGATAAGGACCATGAAGAATTGCGTGAATAGATGCATATTCAGGCCTGTCATCTGGATTCAGTTCATAAACACTATCAGTGATATAACAACTTTTTTGTTAGAAATATATGCTCTGACAGAAAATATCAGTATCCAGATTATCCTGTGAAGCTACCTTTTATGGCCTCTGTTCTTGTGGTAAGGGGCAACTGAAGGGTCAGGTTGTCACTAGCACTCCACTGTCTTGTGATTGACAAATAATTTCCTAGAGGCCACAAAATAGAACATTCGTAATGTTTCATTTGTTAATTTTTTCTGTTCAAATATTCACAAATATATACAGTTTACTAGTGGATGTATTTGGTGCAAAAGAACTTATTTCTTTTTGAGAAATACACTTTCCAGCACATTCTATGTTATTGGTCAAAATTAATTAGATAACCAAAAATTTGACAGTTCTCACTTATTTAAGTGTGTTGGTAGCACTCATTATTTTTATTTGGTGGTCCAACATTTTAGCAACTTGCGTGCATGTGTGTAAAATCAGATAAGCAATAGAATCTCTGCTTTTGGATAATAAAAAGGAAGTAAAGAGAGATTCACACCTGGAGCTGGAAGAGACAAAGTTTCACCATTTAATATCCCCTTGGCACCATCTAGACTAGTCCAAGTAGGCAGTCGAAAGTTCAATGCACTCCAAGTATTCTCATCATCACTAAGTACTTTCTGCATCAAACAAAGAGTTATGAAAAGGATTTAACACATTGAAAAATAAAATCATTAGTGCAGAAGGCTTTACGACAGAAACAGTGTTAATCTTGCCCAGATTATGAAGACTCTTACTCTAAAAGGTATCTAAGGTGAATATTAAGCTGAGTGAAAGATGCCACAACCCATAAAACAATATCACAGTTACCTCAAATGGAGAAAACGTAAATGTCACTCGTAAGTAAGGATCCCATGAAGCAGCTGGAACAACTGTCTGATTGAGCAAAAGTTTTCCAGATTTCCAATTAAATGAGCTTGATATGTACTGAATGACGTAAAGTGTAGGATTTTTCCCTTCTTCTTCGAAATATATAGAATCCCCCAACTTTGAGAATGATTCAATTCCTAACAAACAAAAAGGGTGAATTTAGAACAAATGAGTATAAGAGTATGGTGAAGTTGAAAAAAAAATATGAAGCAGTCTGGAAAGTATATTAACAACAAATGCACACCCGTTCCATAGCAGCACCAGAAAGTGTCAAATGGTGTTCCCCAACCGTGGAATGTTATAGCCTTGGAAACGCCAAGACCTAGTGGAAGCATATAAATCATCACTCCAGGATCTGTTCCTCTTTGAATGCTGAGCACTCCATTGGTTAATGCACGCTCATAATAGTCTGCATAAGAGACTTCTTTGGTCCATCTAAACAGGTGGCGTGAAACCTGAAATTGTTAACTTGTACTAAGACAACGGAAACAACACAGACATAGAGAGTAAAAACATAGATAATGAACATGTTCTGACGAGTTCCCATGTGAAAATAAGTTCTCTGCTTGGACAATTTAAATAAGGAGAATCCAGTATCAAATTTAAAGTTACACCTTGGTAATATACGATCTATTTAATAAAATTTAAATTGCGAAAGTGAAACTCCAAATTGATTGGAGAATAGCAGCTAGAGTACCTATGTATGGTACAATATGTAAGTTTTGTTCTTTACATAACTACGAAAACTTTCATAGATACGTTTTTAACATCTCAAGCATTTCATAACGAGGTAATAAAATGATGAACAAATGGCTGTACCTTTAACATATTATAAGTCGTGCACGATTCTTCATTCTCTGTTGTTTTTAAGGTATCTGCTATTCTCTTAGGATCTCTCCTATGAAAAAAATAGAAAAAAGGAGTTAAGCAAAACATATGGAGTTGATTATGAGCTACTGCAAGAACTAAACACTTCTGCTTGACGCCCTAGCAGCAAATAATTATTAAATGAAAGATTTCAAATGCATACGAAAAAACAGAAACTAAAAAAATGCAACATCTTAATACCAGAATTCGCCGACAGATGTCCCTCCAGTTGCATAGCTGTGAGAAGAGTTTATGGTTTCCATAAAGAATGTCCCAATATCCTAATAACAATAAATGAGAACAAATCTCAGAAAGTTGAAAGGCATGAAAAATGTTAGGTTATATTGGGCTAACTGATTACTTCCTACACAGCTACACAAAACATACCCAATAACATGGAACAAACATACAAATAATATGAATAGACCTTTAAGTTGAACTTCGAACGACAGATACACAGCAGATATACAAAAGTTTGCAATGAAGCAATATAGGAAAAAATAATGCATACCAAAAGTAAAAGTTAAAAGGACACAGACATTATAAATAGAGAAGAGATGTAAAATTTGAAACATGGACCATATAGTTACTATAACTAAATTAAAATGAGAGGGAGGATAATACCAATTTATGTATTTTGTTTCTATCATTCAGAGTGCAACTTTACTTCTCAAACTGTGAAAGACTGAATTCCCATGGAAATAAATGGAGTTGTTTGAATAACTATTTTCTTGAAGTTATATTACCGAGTGAATAGATTAATTGTGCAAGGCATTACATATTGAAAGGCCAAAAACTAAAAAGATAATATAACACCAAGCAATAGAAAAAAAAAGTACAATTCCATTCAAACTCAATGTAACTGAAGCAATTTTAAGGGAAACAATTACATATATCAGTAATCTACAATGTAAGTAAAGCAATTGACCTTAGAAAGTGGATCGCCTGTGATTTCATATCGCCTTTGTGATCCAACAACAATTGGGATATGCGTATTAGCATGCATGTCAGCTATGTCATTAGCCTACATGAGAAATGAGAATTTTGAAATTAAATCATGGGTTTTAAGTTCAAATTAGATACAGTTTTTAGACCAGAATAAAAAAGTTTAAGTTCAACTTCAACATATCTAATTGTTTCATTTGAAAGCCAGCATAACATTATAAATAATATACAAGCGAAATACACTCTTTTTGTGGTGTAGAAAAAGAGGAAAATGGATTTCTCTTTACATGATCTGTTTTTTAGGGAAGATGGATTAGACCAACTTAACTTAACCCTGAGACTATTTTAGGATTTGAACTCATGACCTCCAAGTCACAGGGCAACAACCATATCATTCACTAAGGCTTTACTAAAAAAAATTAAAATTGAAAGAAGGCAACAATTAAATTTTACATGAAAATTGTCTGGTGTAGATTGTATGATTTTTATAGATGTACTTAGACATCTGAAAGCTGGCAACAGTTATAACAGTCATACAACTGATTTACAATCAATTTGAATGACAACCTCAACCTCTACAAACTTACAGACACAACTATCTAATACTATGAGTACTAAAAAAGCAATCGTGTTGTGTCATATAGAACACAGTTACCATTACCTGCACTGCAAGCAACCCTAAAAAGCACGGCTTGTCAAAAAGTTGAGCCAAAAGCATATGCTTAGAATCTTCCTGCATAGAAAAACATGACAACTTTACTTCCAAATTGATATTTGCAGGTACCTTGCGCTATAATAATGAAATTACACAAACAAATAACAAAGGCAACAATAGAGCCAAAGAAATTACACAAACCAATAAACTTACTGTTATGCTGTATAATCTGTAAAGGACATCATTCATTCCTCCAGTTTCCTGGTTCAGTGATTGATAGTGTCTATTTATAGTGTACTTTGTTATTACATTCTGCACTCTGTTGTAGAAGTAGTCAACCATCCATGTTACCACATTTAGAGCTTGAGAGTTTCCAGCAAATGTATATTGATCCAAGAGACCAGCCAGAATCTGTCAAAGTTGAATAGTTGAAATCCCACAACATAAGTTCGGAAGTACTTTCACTATCAAAATCGACTTTTGAGAGTACCTTGTGAATGGTATAATATGGAGCCCAAACTCCTTTAATAGCTTCAACTCTATCAAAAAACTCAGATGGAAATGCAGATAGATATCCCGTTCCTATTTTCTCCTGACAGGCAGACAGACCAGCAACAAGAGATGTCATTTTCTGTTTCAGGTTATCGTTCTGTGTGCTGGCCCACATTAGAGCTGATGCGCTCAAGTAATGCCCTACACAACGTAGAAAACAATCATAAATTAACTAGGAAAAATAAATTGCAGAGGTTAAAAGTTCCAGGCAGGGTTAGTGTGCTTGGCAGATGCAAGATCACCAAAATACCAGGGAGAACCAAACTTGCATTAGAGTATCAACATATTAGTGTGTGAGGGATATTTCAGAAGTTTTGAACTTACGACCAAACCCAAACCCGCTTCAGTCCAATGAATCCTTAATAGAAAACCTTATATATACAAATATATCTTGATGATTCATCATGTGCAAATAAATTTTTATTATCAATTTTTATAATTTATAAGTATATAATATATAAATTCGTATTCCGTGTAGTGTCCTATATACTTATCAAAGTATCCGTAACCGTCGTACCATATCCGTATGCTACCTAGAATATAACTTGCATGGCAGTTTAGTTCCAAGAATAAAAATTCCAAGTAAAATGAAGTAGAAAAACCTTTACAAGGAAAAGATACTTGTTCATATTTGTCGTTTTGAATCTTGGAATGAAAAAACAAATCACAAAGCTATTACTTGGATGGCCTTTTAGTACCTTCCTCCCTATTCCCCAGCAACTAAAAATTCATTAGAATGTAAGAGCTGAGTATAAACACAGCATTAAACTGTACACAAGATAGACATGCACAAAAACAACTTGATTTGATCCCCCACCACTTCCTATAAGCAAACGTCACGTTAACAAAATGACTAAAATTACAAAATTAAAATAATCACATAAAGTTCGTGAAATGACGATTGGTGATACAGATAAACCAAAAGTGAAATTAGCAAAAAAACAAAGAAAGTGACATCTAAAATGATGGATGAAATAAACTAACCAACAAAATGACCCCGAAGCTCACATCCTGGTTCTTCCCACCCTCCATAAGGAGCAGCAGGAGTAGGTAAACCAGCTGTCTTCCTGAAGCTCCAAATCAACCTGTCCACATCAAACATCAACAGATACTCCAAGTTTGTTTGCTGTGCTATGCCATGGATGGAATACTCATGCAACCTCACATCCTCAAGAGGCACGTCTTTTAGAAAACCTTCAGGTGACTGGAACACACCCATGTTCTTGATTTTCTTATACATAACCGCCCAATCATGTTGCTGTCGTTCTGACAAGAACTTCCTCGGCAGCAAATCAGCCCACGCAGATTCATCCGTTGGCGTCAAATGGAAGTGAGACATCATCTCTTCCTTCCACGTTTCATTCTTGGATGACAATAGCTCATACATTAAGGTATGAGATTGCGTTGGAATGTTTGTGCATTCTTTAGCAACAGCACAGCCACACAACACCAGCACCACAAACACAGACACAAAACCCTTCATCTTCCTGAAAAATTCAAAGTCAAACCAACAAAATTAAAGACCCTTAAACCAAGCAATGCAGCTACAAAGATAATCATCAATGATAAAAACATTAACCTCAGTTCAAGTTCAACTAAAAGTGTTCAACCAACCAACTATAATCACTAAGTTTCACAAATTGAATCTAAAACAAACAAAAAAATATACCTTGGAATTTGATTTTTGAAATGAGGTAAAATAGCTATGATAGCATAGGCACGTAGGAGGGATATATATAGGATTGGAAAATAATGGATCTGATAGATTTAAAAATAAATATATATTTAAAAATAAATATATATTAAATGTTGTAATGTGATTATATAAAAAATTAGAGTTATCTAATATCATTATCCATATAAGTTATAGAAAACAACAGAAATGCACTTCTTTACCAACACAATTCTTCTGTTAAAAACAAACTCTTTTTTATTTACGAAATTTAACTATTTTTATTTAATTTAATTTTTTAAAATATTTTAGCTTTAATTAATGTTTGTAAGTTGTAGATGAGAACATGTTAATATTAATTTAGATGTAATATCCTAAATCCGAAAGTAAAATATAATTTAATTTTAGTCATGTATACTTTAATGATATTTTTCTTTAAATGTTGTACTTTTAATTAATACGTAATCTTTAGTTATACCATTATAATATGTATTGTATATTTTGAGACATTAATAACATCTTTTTAAAATAATATTAGAAATTAATAAAAGTTGATGTAACGTTTCTTAAAGATAATCTTTCCAGATGAAAAATTGATACTCACTTCTTCATTTTTGAAAAAGCGAAACACAAATTAACTAACCGTATAACTAAAGATGATGCTCCTATTTATTTCATTCATTTGCTCTTTTTTACTTCTTAAAATGCTTCTTCCCAATACAAAAATAAAACCTCATTCCTCATAATAACAATATTTATTATTATTATTATTATAAAAAACATAATATATAGGTTGATTTTTTTTTCTTTTGATAACATAAATTGATTTTAGAAAAAAGTTTGAGAAAGTTGTAATAATGATCTGAATCATATAGAAAAATCTGAGATATTAGTGTATAGCGAGATTATGGGGGTTGTTAAATAATACTGAAATGGATTATATTTACTATAAAAAAAATTATAATTAATAGATAATACTTAATTATATATTAAAACTGATAATTCGCCAGGTTCTTTACTCAAATAGTTTAGAAAACTATCTAATTTATATTATTCTTTAAAAAAATTATGAAAATTAATTAAAAATATTTTTTATTTAGAAGACTCTTAATTTTTTTCCTTATCTCAATATAGAAAATAAATAATTGACACTGATATAAAAAGGAAGTAATAGATACTAATTTATTTTCAAACATTTTTTTTTAAACATGGTATAAATATTAAACAGAATAATTGAAAATAAAATTTTGAAATTCTTTTTAATAAAGTAAAACTAATTTAAATATATTCATAATAAAAATTAACTCCGTATTTCCTATTATTTAAATAATTAAATATGAAAAATAAATATGTGCACTTTAATAGCTTATTATTAAAAATAAAATAATAAGTTACTACTAAAAGAATTTTAGGAACTATGATTTGTATGCTAAGGATAATGCGATATCATTTAAATTAATAAATATTATTGAATATTTAATTAAGCATTAATTAAAATTTGAAATCATATAAAAAAATTAAGTTAGAAGGTGAATTCATTTATTAAAGTTAATTATTTCGAAGAAATGGATATAGAACTCATTGAATTGACCATTTAAAAAACACTTATTTATGATAAGAGTGAATAGTTTTTGAAAGAAAGTGTTACAAAAATAGTCACTGATATATTTATTAATTAACACATAACCATAAAGTTTTTGTTGGCATACAAAAAGTGTGTAATGGAGATATATGTTATTTAAAAATTATACAATTTTGAGAAGAAATTAACAAGTAATTAATGATTTTTCATTACCTTTATTAATTTTTATTAAATATAAAATAGTTAAGCTACTTTAATTTATTTTATTTTAATACTATTAAGATATAGTCTCTGTCATATCAAATACAAGAAAAAAAGAATTGACACTAATTATGGAAATGAAGTAACAGATAGTAAATTATTTTCAAACAAATTAACTAACATTCTTCAAAAGTGAAATGTTTTAGATATTGAAAATAAAATTTCAATTCAATGAATAAAATTTTAAAAATATATTTAGTAAAGTAAAATTACTTAAAATATATTTATTATGATAAGTTTTCATAGAAAAACATTAGAAAAACAACTCCGTATTCCCTATTTGTTAAATCATTAAATCTAAAAATAAATATTTGTATTTTAATAAATGTCAATTACCAATTAAAAGTATGTTTGCAATAATTTAATGGAAGTTGTATTATTAATATTTGGCTTAAGAAACCAATTGTAGCTGGTAAGTATAACGTTATCTCATTAATTAATAAATACTATTGTATAATTAATTATGCATTAATTCAAAATTTTAAAATATATATTTTTTAATTTTAGAATTTATTCTACTGAATATTTATTTATTTTTGTGTAAGCACTCTATTATTTTGTTTTTGTTATTAATGAAATTATGTGATCATTATTTTTAATATAATTATTTCAAAAAAAATTTCTTTTTAATTTTATTAGTCAGTCAATTCGCTTATTTCTTCCTTAAGAACAAGTTAATTATTAAATTATTATTTTTTTCTTAATGAACATGTTCCCTTCCTTTGTTGCAAAAAATATTTTTTATTAAATATAAATAAGTTTTTAAAATGCCTTAACTTTAATATGTAATATACACACATACATATCACATTTGAAGATTTATAAAATTTAATGAATAAAAATATTTACTTAATCAGTTTAATTTAATCTTATTCCTTATAAATATTAATGACTTATTTGCATCACAATTTCATAGTCGGCGTGATCCAAAAAGACAAAAAAATCTACCATGATATTTTAGAAATTAAAAATAGACTCTTTACATAACCTAATTATCTAAATCCTAATTATCACGTAAACTAAATATCTTTTATATTATCATTTATTAAAATGATGTAATAGTAAAATATTATTCTGCAAATGAAAATAAACAACTTACTCTTTCTATATTTATTTTTAAGAATAAATACATTATTTTTAATTATTCATTTTCCTAAGATTCTATAATTTTAACTAATATCCAACATTTGATTACATTATTATCATATGTATTTTTTTACGACACGTATTTTTTTACGACACTACTAATAAGAAAATTTCAGGACAAATATCAATAATAGATAAAATTTAGGCAGTTTCTTCTTACATCCCTACATTTTTTTTCTTGCACCCCACAATGTTTTGCAAAGATCAAATTGTCCCTATTATTTTTTAAAAACTCTAAAATGCACTTGAACTGAGCATTATGGATTATGGAATCCGGAAAAATTTCGGATTGACACTTTCGGTAAAATTTTGGATCCACCAATCTGTAATTCAAAATATGCATTTCACATTCAAAAATCCAACATTCAAAAAAAGTATTCTGGATCCACTAATCCGTAATAGAAATATGCATTCCGGATTCAGAAATCTGTAATTAAAAAAAAAAAACATTCCAGATCCATGAATCCGTAACAGAATTAGGCTTATGGATTCAACAATCCAGAAATCAATAATTTATGCAAAATTGCTTTCGGAACACCCCCTCGTCCGAAAAAAAAATATTCAGTTCTGGATTGATGAATGCGTAGCACACTTCCAGATCCCTATTTCCGGTAACCATGGTATTATTTTTCAAATAAAAGATTAAGGCCAGTTTCGGGATTTAGAAAATTGTGGAGGTGCAGGAAGAAAAATGTAGGGGTGCAGGAAGAAGAAGCCTAAAATTTAATGGAATTAACTTGCCTCCTAATTTTGTGAATTAAGGTTTCTTTTTCTTATAAATTCAAAAATTTAACTTCCCAACCAAAAAGTGCTTTTTTCAGACAACATTAGTTTTATTTTCTCATTTATATTCTTATATTTCAACTAATTTTTATTAAAATCATGAAAAATTGAATATTTTTGTCAGTATATGGAAAAACAACTTAAAACAGAAACCGAGAAACTAATTTATTTTCTTATATATATATATATATATATTACTGTCATTCATATAATTATGCAAATAAAAAATATATATTTTTACTGTCAAATCACATTATTAATGATATGGCATTATTCTTAAGTATGTGTTGATTAATTCAAAAGTTAACTCTCTGCATATAAATAAATAGGTTTACAAAGAACCATGCCAACTAAATTTTGATACAGTGTAAACAGCTACACTGAGTAGTGAGACATATCATCACTTCTCTTAACCCTTGCTTCTTTTCATTTAGATAAATGAATACACAGAAAGGTCAAGTCACAAGAAGATGTTCATCCTTTATTCTTTCTACATTTGTTTATCGATTTCTTGATCTCTTATAGATGAAGCACATTATACTGTTTATTTTCAAGGGGGAAAATTGTATCAATCTTGAATATTGAAATATACTGTATAGAACTCATCTCTGAATGAGAATAATGGCTGCAAAAGAAAATACTTGTTTGCTCCTTTAGCCACAAAACTGATAGGATTGTATTGGTTCAATCCTTCCCTAGCAACAAAGCTTGTTGCTTGCTTAAAAGAAGAATCAGAATCAGATTTGCAACTGAGTTTGACTCCAGCACTAGAGCTCAAAGCACCATACACATAGCAGCCCTTGTCACTCTGTGATTCTAAAGATATGGTTTCATTTCTTCCATCCAATCCTGGAACCATAAGAAAAACAGAAGATGGCTTGCCATCTGAAGAATCTACAATGAGAAGAGGTTTGTCTTCTCCTTGGTGAATCACATTCATTCCAGGAAGATCAAATGGTTCTAACATCACTGATCTACCATAAGCATCTGCCAATGTTGAAAACTTTGAGGAAGATTCTTTTAGGACAAGCCTGAAGGTTGCCCTTAGAGCCAAATCAGTGCCAGATTCAGGCAACTTTTGCATTGCAAGTGATTGGTTTGAATTTGCCAACACAAAAGTTGATTTTTCAAAGTCTTGGAAAAATGAAACTAGTTGGCTATTGTAACTGGCAGGAATAGGAGTGATCCAGTCTGCATTTTTAGCTTCAATGTCCCAATCACCCCCACTCGTATGACCGGCAAGAAGATAAGGACCATAAAGAATTGCTTTAACAGATGCATATTGAGGCCTGTCATCTAGATTTGGTTTAAAAACACTATCAGCAATTTTACCAAATTTTTTATTAGAAATTCTAGTATTCAACTCTCATGGATTATCTCGTCAAGCTACCTTTTATGGCCTCTGTTCTTACAGTAAGTGGCAGCTGAAGGGTGAGCTTGTCACTAGCACTCCATTCTCTTGTGATTGACAAAAAAGACCCTGGAGTGGAGGTCCACAAAATAAAACATTAGAACATTACTTCAATGTTTCAAGTGTTCATTTTTTCTGTTAAAAAAAGTACACATACTATAATTTGCTGCAAAAGAGCTTATTTATTATTCGGTGGTTAATCGTTCTAGCTACCAATGAGTAAACAAGATAAATGGAGGAAGTTAGAGACATTCACACCTGGAGTTGGCAGCGATAATGATTCATCATTTAATATCCCCTTGGGACCATCTAGACTTGTCCAACTTGGTAGTCGAAAGTTCAGTGTAGACGAAGTACTCTGCAGAAGTTAAAAGATTTGAAAACTGAGGTTGTAGCAGAAAAATGCAGAGGATCTTTCTTTGCATATCTTGTTGGTTTGTTCTCAAATATGGTTTTAAAATTTGTATTGTAAGTACCCTTCCATCATACTTTAGCTGATTCCTTTAGCAAAAAATTTAAAATAAGTCTAAGTGACTAAAGAGTCATAAGGTAGTTTAGACATTCAATATTGTGATTGTTTTTGGTTCTGCTTCAAATAGGCCTTCTCCACCCAGTTCTGTTTGGTGGCTGGGGGACTAATCCAAGGTTCGATTCACCACTAGAAGCCAACATACATGACATGATGTTCCCTGTGCCCAAAAGCACAGTATCTAAGGCATTGATTGACACCTCCCACCTTAGAGGTTCTACATTACATACTTGGATGCCCCTACCTTCACATATTTGATGGAGAAAAATTTCTACCCTTTTTACTAACTGAAGCAGATCAAGACGGTTTTTTGGCACAAAGGCACTAGACTGGATCAGTTACAATGAACATATTGTCCTCTAAAAGGTATCAAAGATGAATATTTAGCTAAAGGACATGCCACACATCCCATAAAACAATGTCACATTTACCTCAACTGGAGAAAACGTAAATGTCACTCGAAGGTAAGGATCCCATGAAGAAGCTGGAACAACTTTCTGATTGAGCAAAATTTTGCCAGATTCCCAATTAAACGAGCTTGATATGTACTGAATGATGTAAAGTGAAGGATCTTTCCCTTGCTCTTCAAAATAGATAGAATCCCCCAGCTTTGAGAATGATTCAATTCCTAATAAACAGAAAAGGAAATTGAGTAAGAGTAAGGTGGAGTTGGCAAAGAATATGGTGCAATGTGAAGCAGTTTTGAAAGTATATAAACAAAACAATCGTATACCTGTTCCGTAGCAGCACCAGAAAGAGTCAAGCGGTGTTCCCCAACTATGTCCAGTTTTAGCCTTGGAAACCCCAAAACCTAGTGGAAGCATGTAAATCATCACCCCAGGATCTGTTCCTCTTTGAATGCTAAGCACTCCATTGGTCAAGGCACGCTCATAATAGTCTGCATAAGAGACTTCTCTGGTCCATTTAAAGAGGTGGCGTGAAACCTGAAACCATTTTATTTTGCGCGCAATGCAAACACTCTCAAACACACATAAAGACATGAATCAAAAACATGTAATGATGAATTACCATGTGATAATAAGTTTTCTCTCTTCTGACAGTTAAAATGACTATGAAAAAATTTCATATACTCGTTTTTAGCTTCCCAAGTATTACGTGACGAGCTGATAAAATTATGAATGATTGGTTGTACCTTCAACATATTATAAGTCGTGCATGACTCTTCATTCTCTGTCGTTCCTAAGTTGTCTGCTATTCTCTTTGGATTACTCCTATGTAAAAGTTGAAGAAAAAGAGTTCAGAAAGAAATCAAGAATTTGTTATCAACTAATTAAGAACGTAACACTTTCACTTGATGCCCTTGTAACAAACAGTTCTTCAACAGATAATTTCAAATGCATATGAAAAAACTAAACTAAAAAGGCAAAATCTTAATACCAAAACTCGCTGACTGATGTCCCTCCAGTTGCATAGCTGTGAGAAGAGTTTACGAGGTCCATAAAGAATGTCCCAATTTCCTAACACCAATAAACGAACAGATTTCACAAAGTTGAAAGGCATGACAAATGTTATGTAATAACGGGCTTAAATATTGCTTCCAATTTAACTATACAAAACATTACCCAATATAGGGGACCAAACAAAGAAATGCTGTAATGTGACAGATATGCTTATGCAATACAGCAATACAGAAAAATTTCCAAAATGAAGACCAAAAGTAAAAACTAAAAGAACACTGACATTACAAATAGAAATGTAAAATTTGAAGTACGAACCAAATAGTTACTGAACTAAAAAAGTGAAATGGAAGCCAATAATAATTTGTGTATTTTGTTTATGTAATTCAGAGTGCAAGTATACCATGTGAGTGAAGCAAATCACCTTATAAAGTGGATCGCCTGTGACTTCATATCGCATTTGAGATCCAACAACAATTGGGATATGTGTATTAGCATGAAAATCAGCTATGTCACTAGCCTACATGGGAAACGAGAGTTTCAAAATTAAATCTTGGGCCATGAATCAAAACTAAATACCATTTCTAGACTAGAATAAAAAGTCCCAAGTTCAACATTCAAATGTCTCATTGTTTCATTCAGAGATCAGCACAACATTATATATAACATTCAAGCAGAATAAACCATTTTTATGCATAAAAGTGGAAAATTGACTGTGTATTTTCTTCTTTACAATATCTGTTTTCATAAAAAAATGAACTTGAAATAGAAAGGTAGACGCAGCCTCCCACAAGATGAGAAGCAGTTTTTAGGATTTTAACTCCAAGCACAAGGCAGCAACCATACCATTTCACTAAGGTTTTCCCGTATAAATATTGAAAAAGAGCCACCCTTAAATTTTATATGGAAACTTTTACACATGTAGGTACTCATCTAAAAGTTAACATTACTTAGAAATTGCAATACAACTGATTTAAAAAAAAAATTGAAATTCTGTCACAACTGTATAAGAGTATGCAGACTAAATAGCAATTTTGTCAAAAAGAAAACTGTTAGATCGTTACCTGCACTGCAAGCAACCCTAAAAAGCAGGGCTTGTCAAAAAGGTGAGCCAACAATAGATGTTTAGAATCCCCCTGCATAGAAGAGTATGACAAATTTACTTCCAAATTGAAGTTTACAGGTACCTTGTGCTACAGTCAGGAAAACCATTATAATTTATAATTAAACTTTGTTAAAGCTTATGCTTATGTATAAGAAGTATACAATTCAAGAACATCTTACTAACGAATCAACAATAGGGTTAAAGAAATTATACAAACCAGTTAACTTACTGTTATGCTATATAATTTGTAAAGGACATCATTCATTCCTCCAGTTTCCTCGTTCAGTGATTCATAGTGTCTATTTATAGTGTACTTTGTTATTACACTGTGCACTCTGTCGTAGAAGTAATCAACCATCCACTTTACCATTTTTAGAGCTTGAGGGTTTCCAGCAAATATATGTTGATCCAAGAGGCCAGCCAAAATCTGTCAAAGATGAATAGTTGCAAACCCATAACATAAGGTCAAAAGAACTTTCACAATAAAAATGCACTTCTGATTATACCTTGTGAATGGTATAATAGGGAGCCCAAACTTGTTGAACAGATTCAAATCGATCAAACAACTCAGATGGAAATGCAGATAGATATCCAGTCCCTATCTTCTCCTGACAAGTAGACAGGCCAGCAACAAGATATTGCATTTTCTGCTTCAGGCTCTCATCCTGTGTGCTGGCCCACATTAGAGCTGATGCGCTCAAGTAATGCCCTTCACAGTGCCAAAACAAAATCATGAATTAACTTTGAAAAGTGAATTGCAGAGACTCAAAGTTGTAGGCAGGGGTAGAGGTAGTGTGCTTTGTAAGATACAAGACCACCAGAGTCCAGAGAGAAACAAACGTGCATTTGTGTGTCAACATATCAGTTTGTGAGGATATTTCAGAAGTTAGGAACAAACCTCAATCCTAGTACATAAATACAGCCAGTAATTGAAGTCCATGGAGTCCAAGGGATCCTTTAGAATAAGCATTACATATAGAAAGACAACCTTTACAAAACTCGAAAACATTTGTTGCTGTTTGTAGATAGCAAAACATTACCTAAGAAATATTGTCTAAATTTGACTCCAATTTTTATTCAACTAATAGTTCAATCTTCTTTCAGCTCTGGGCAAAAAAGTGGAAAAAGCATTGCCAGAAAAAGAGCCTTCAACTGTTATGCCCTTTTGAATCTTTGAAAGTAACCAACCAACTACAAAGTTATTAAGCTTTGATTGCATTTAATAAGACCTTTCCCCCTTAGCAATTGGATTCGGTAAAGTTGATTTTTCCTGCATTTACACTGTCAATGCATTGTAACTGTTGATAAAGATCAAATTACTCAAATTTTAAGTTGCCAACATAAAACATGAGTCGTCAGATCTTCATCTAATGGTTCTGAGTTGTTGAATGATTGAATATGTGGAAAAAATGAATACAGGGAATCCGGATCCACTCCTTATAGGAATTCTTTATTAGCATGTGGAGGTGAGTACAAAGGGTGATGATCCAGAAACACCCCATTTTCTACTCAACAGCCATCCAACACCAATAAAATAACATTTTTCATTTTAAAATATCAAATGATTTAGGATGAATGAACTAGAAAAGTAAAAATATTATTTTTTTATAATGTGTTAGAAGGGTGTAGGAAAATTGAAAGGTATACATGTAAAATTTTGCCATAAACAAATAGCAGAAAACTGGAACAGAAGTTAGACATGGCAAAAGGAAAAGAAAAGAAAATAGTGGCAGTTAACTTCTGGAATAAACTAACCAACAAAATGACCCCGAAGCTCAACTCCTGGACCTTCCCACCCTCCATAAGGAGTCCCAGGTGTGGATAGACCAGCTGTCTTCCTAAAGCTCCAAATCAATCTGTCCATATCTAACATCAACAGATACTCCAAGTTTGTCTTCTGTGCTCTACCATGGATTGAATCCTCATGCAACCTCACCTGCCCAAGAGGCACTTCTTTCAGAAATCCTTCAGGTGACTTGGACACACCCGTGTTCTTGATTTGCCTGTACATCATCCCCCAATCATGTTGGTTCTGTTCTGTCAAGAACTTCCTCGGAAGCAAATCAGCCCAAGCAGTTTCATCCGTTGGAGTCAAATGGTAGTGAGACATCACCTCCTCCCTCCATGTTGCATTCTTTGATGTCAATAGCTCATACCTGAATGTATGAGATTGTGTAGGAATGTTTGTGCACTCTTTAGCAACAGCATAACCACACAACGTAAGGGCCACAAACACAAACAAAAAAGCCTTCATCCTCCTGAGAGATTCAAAGTGAGACCAACAAAAATTAAACAACAGTAAACCCGAGCAAAGTGGGAACCAAAAGCATCGAACATTACCAGCAGACTAGCTCAATTCAACAAGAGACAGTAATTAATAAGTCTTGGAAGTTGGAACACAACCTGAAGTTAATAAGTAGTACGTTTTAGAAGTTGAATAGCAAAAACAAATGAAAAGGTAGTGATATACTTCAGACTTCCTAACAGAATAGAGTGTGGAACATAAATAGAGACAGAGAGTTAGAGAAGAGGACAAAGAAGGGAAATAATTAAGGAAAATGATTTGACAACCTTTAGAATTGTATGATGTGATGAATTTAAAAGTAATAAAGAGTAAATTTGTAATTAAAATATGAAAAGTATTACAAAATAGTATAAAAAAATCGAGTTGTAATATCTCATTACCCAATAGTTAAGCCAGCATAGACATGTGAAGGAGACTATATACATATAGGCACTAGAAAACAAAGCAGGTTAGAGTAAAGTGCAGGTGCAGCCAACAAAGTGACGCTGAAACTCATCTCGTGAAAGGCAAGGTTTGAGTTGGAAATAGAGAAAGCAATCTAAATTCATAAGGTGGTATACAACACTATCCGGAATTCAAGAAGGGAAGAGTGAAGAAAGAGAGAGAGAGAGAGAGATTAGGATGAATGAGCTTTGGTAGTAGTATAGAAGATGTTGTCTTGACTATATAGGGACAAAAGAGAGAGATAGAGGGCACCCCACAAAACACATATAAACAATGAAAAAGTCACGGATGAACAATGGACATCGAAGTTATACAAATGGGAGAGAAAGTATGGGAACGAATGTTTATGTGCTGAAAAGGGTGGAGGTGGAGTTGGTTGACAAGTCACGACTTGGGGTGTGTGTGTGTGCAGTGTAGTTATCCTTTTTATAGTTTTAGCATCAGTGTTATTAGTATATTTGTATTAGTAAACAGTTCTGGTTTTTTGAGTTTGCACATGTTTGTGTCCCGTGACCAAGATGCATAAAAGGTAGGCCCTGTAACAAAGCCATGAATTTTCTTTTCTCCATTTATAGTATGGCCCTTGAGCCAACCTATTATCTTTGGTAAACAGTCACACCAACCATCCAGCCAGCAATATTCATAGTCACATGCTCATCAAATAGATCTCATAAAATGCTCCTCGCCATGTTTTGGACAACTTTTAATACAATTTAACACTTGTAATGAGCCAGAAGAGTAACACCAATAATAAAAATATCATTATAATCTTTAAATTTGATTAAGGATATTTAGGTCCTACGATAATTAATGTAATGAGCAATTAAAAAAAATCTTCAAATATTGGGACAATTTTTTTACAAAATTATCTTGTAAATAAAGACTGGTAGAATGTCTCAATTTATATATACTTTTTCTAATATTGGTAAAGTGTCTCAATTTATATATACTTTTTCTAGTATTTATGGGTGTGAAGTTAAAATATGTCTAGACGAGGACTGTTGTTTGTACTTCTAAAAATGAACAAACGTATTTTGTATGTGTCTCAAACATGATCGATATATAAACGTTTATGATATTCGATTAAAGGATAAACCATACAATCAGTATGTGAATGTTTATGAAATTCAGTCTAAGAATGATCTTTTGTTCGAGTATGAGTACCTTAGATAATTACACGAAAAATAATCTTTAATATAATATTTAAGACTTCACATAATTAGTCGATAAATATGATACATAAAAGAACTTATCAGTATTTTTGTGATCCGTATTTTTAGCCTAAAATTTCTTAATATAATAATGGAGAAGAGAGTTTTTTTTCTTGATGAATATAGTCAATCAAATTTAAGTGAGTAATTTAGTGAATCACTATTGATGTGGAAAGGGTTTTTTCTTAATTAAATTTCTAGCTAGAACAATATTATTAGTGAAAAATGTCTCCCCCCAACTACTTGCATGCAAGAGATAACCTCTCATGCAAAAATTACATCTTGTTTTTTTCATTTGCAAATAAAAACCTGCATCAATATTACAATTCAGAAAGCAACCATAAACCGTAAAATTGTAAGTCATAAACCCTAAATCATCAAAGTAAGTTTAATGTGAGTATGTGTCTTTTAGCAACACTCTCTCTGACCCACGTAAAATCTTTCTCTTTAATATTTTATTTTATATAATATAATGTTACATTTCTTATTTTTATAATAAAAAGTTATTATAAGGAGTAATTATTTTTCTTGCACCCACTTAACACACCAATTGTATACTTTGCTTCACATACATAAAGATGCGTGAAGAAGGCATTAATATTTTATTCTAAAAAATCATTAATTTATTTATGGCTTCAAGAGAAGAACATTAGGTGTTTTTAAAAAAATATTAGCAGGTGTGTCTCTACGAATTTCCTAAACTTGTTCAGTTACTATTTTTGTTTATTTTATAACGAAAGACAGCAGCAAACATATTTAATTATTACAACGGTTTTCTATTTTTCTATTGTGGAAGTATCTTTACAGGAGTATATAAATAACTCCAATATTTTATATATTTTTTAAAATATAATTAAATTTAACAAAATTGCCTGTTTTTAGAGAATTTTAAGCCACAGGTGAATGTATGTCTCATATGGACATGAATTTTAAAATTAAAACACTACAAGAAAAATAAGAAATAGCTTCCAAAATCTTGCGTGGGCAGTAGCGGACTCTACTTTCGTCGACCAAAATGGGTAAAAGCCCACGCAAAAATCACATTGGACGCAAAATGGGAAATTAGCTTCCAAATTTTTGCGTGGGCCATTTGCAGACGCTAGTATCGTCGGCCAAAATGGGTAAAACCCACG
>Ga0123342_1004845_pt1 | contig 20148 bp, 5 predicted proteins | sample Turbeawhitnodule_FD_89960 | JGI IMG/M metagenome (GOLD analysis project Ga0123342, IMG submission 89960) | Root nodule microbial communities of legume samples collected from Mexico - Turtle bean Mexico white nodule | ecosystem: Host-associated > Plants > Roots > Nodule | place: Mexico: Nepantla... | reverse complement strand
CAATCCATTTAATTGGATATGGATTAGATATGGATTGGATACATTTTTGGATTATCCAATTTGTATTTTGGGTTGGATTTTGACTTGGCCCGATCCAGGTTGAGCCAAGACAATTCAGGCGAAGGTTGAGCAAAGTTGACCCAAGTCCACGTCGAGCTGAATGGGCCCGGACCGATGTCAAGTCGAGCGGGCCCGGACTGATGTCGAGCCAAGCCGGTCCAAGCCGATGTCGAGTCGAGGGGGCCAGGGCCGATATCTAGTCATTCGAGCTTGGGTCAATGTTGAGTCGTGCGAGCCCGGGCCGATGTCTAGTCGTGCGGGCTCGAGCCGATTTTGAGTCATTCAGGCCCAGGCCGATGTCGAGTCGAGCGAATCCAAATCGATGTCGAAGTGAGAGGGTCTGGTCGATGTCGAGACGATCGTGACCAGACCGATGTCGAGGCGAGCGAGCCTAGGCCGATTTCGAGGCGAGCGGGCCCGGGCAGATGTCGAGCCGACCGGGCGCGGGCAGATGTCGAGCCGACCGGGCGCGGGCCGATGTCAAGCAAACTGGGCCCGGGTAGATGTTGAGTCGAGCGGCCCCAGGCCGATGTCGAGTCGAGCGGCCCCGGGCCATTGTCGAGTCGGGCGGGCCAGGGCTGATTTCAAGCTGACCGGACCTGGGCCGATATCAAGTCGAGCGGGCCCAGGCCAATGTCAAGTCGAGCGGGCCCGGGCCAATGTCAAGTCGAGCGGGCCCGGGCCGATGTCGACTCGAGCGAGCCCATGCCGATTTCGAGGCGAGCGAGACTGGACCAATTTCGAGGCGAGTGGGCCCGGACAGATGTCGAGACGACTGGGCCTGGGTCGATGTTGAGGCGATCGGGCCCGGGCCGATGTCAAGCAAACTGGGCTCGGTCAGATGTCGAATCGAACGAGCCCGTGCCATTGTCGAGTCGAGCGGGCTCGGGCCGATTTCTAGTTGAGCGAGCCTAGGCCGATGTCAAGTTGAGCGGGCCCGGGCCGATGTAGAGGCGAGCGGACCTGGGTCGTTGTCGAGCCGACCGGGCCCGGACCGTTGTCTAGTCGACCGGGCCCGGGCCTTTGTCGAGTCGATCGGGCCCGAACCGTTATCGAGTCGAGCGGACTCGGGCCAATGTCGAGTCGAGTGGGCCCGGGCCGATGTCGAGTTGAGGGGGCCCGGGTCGTTTTCGAGCCAAGCGTGCCTGGGCCAATGTCGAGTTGTGTGGGCTCGGGCCGATGTCGAGGCGAGCGGGCCCGGGGCGATGTCTAGGCGAGCGGGCGTGGGCCACTGTCGAGCCGACCTGGCTCGGGCTGATTTTGAGCCGATCGGGCCCGGGTCGATGTCGAGCTGAGCGGGCTTAAGCTGATGTCGAGCCGAACGGGCCCGAGCCTATGTCGACGGGCCCGGGCTGATGTCGAGTCGTTCGGTCGAGGCTGATGTCGAGTTGTTCGGGCTTAGGTTGATGTCGAGTCGTCCGGGTCGGGACCGCTGTTGAGTTGTCTAAGCCCAAGCCGATGTCGATTCGTCCGGACCCGGACCAATGTCGAGTCATCTGGGTCGGGGTTGATGTAGAGTCGAGTTGTTATGTGTTCAGGTTGAGTTGGCTTAAGCCCAGTTTGAACCAAGTTAGTCTTTATCCTATTAAATTGAATTTAATGTAATTGACAAAGTGGATTTAATATAATTAACAAAGTGAATTTAATTTGGATTCAATCCACTTTAAATGGATTTTAAAAAAATCCAAATATATTTGATTAGTTAATCCATATCCACTAGATTGAAAATCCAATATATGCATACTCAATATTGTGTTTACTTTTATTAAATATAGAAGATGCACTTAGACAACTTAGATCGATGTCAGTTGAATTTATCCACTCCTAAACATATATGTATATTATAGTTAATGTTGATATTATTTAACGAATATTAATTGTTTCATATTTAATATAATAATTATAAACATATATATAATAAACACATTTAATAAATTTAATATATTTTTAAATATATAAATTAAAGTTAAAATAAATCTTAAATTAAAAGAAAATTTATTATAAAACCTTAATAAATAAAAAGTAATATATTAAAACAAAAGTATGTTAAAATAAATAATAAAAATTTAATTAGTTTTATTTTATTTATTAATTTAATATTTGCATTTTATTTATTTAACATAAAACATATATTAACAAAATTCTAAATTTATTTTATTTTATTATAAATTTAATTATTATATATTATAAATATTGATAATTTTAAAATAAAAAGTAATACTTGTCACCTCTTTTTAATCAGTTTTTCGATCTTTCCTTGGCTTTTCTTTTCGATTTTTAAAATGAAATGGAATATTATATTCTGCAGCACCTTCACCTGAATGTATTCTTCCCCAAATAAACAAAAACGCAACCCTAATAACCTAAATCACAAAGCAACCCCCACACCACCCAACGGCACCACCGTCGGCCTGAATCCGCCACCACCGCGCAAAGTTTTCTGGCCAACCGACACCACCGTCGCACTCGTTCGGAGAAGACGCACGAACGCACGAACCGCCACCACCGCGCGACCTCCTCCGCTCGATTACCACAACCGCCGCACTCGTTCAGGTAAAGGCATGTTGTCTAATATGATTCTGAAAGTTCATACTTATGGATGTTGTTGAGTACCTACCTTGTATGGTATTTGGTGAGTCAGAAATAGATAATCTGTTTGATGGATTCTGTTTGGAGGCTACATTGTGAAAGCTTGATACAGCATTGGTAGTGGTGGTGGCTGTGGCTGTCCTAGTTTGAAGTGAAAATACATTTTGCTTATTTACCACGGAATAATAGTGTTATTAAGCCTACAATCATAATATTTTTGTTGTGAATTTTTTGTGGTATAACTTGTTTTGCTAGAATTGACATATTACTGATATGAGAACTGGAGTTTGCCATACGAGTTATTGAGAGAATTCAGATAGCATAATTCTGAGTACGGTATGAAAAACAAAAATAGTGTTGAAAAGGAAATAAATTAAGCTAGATTGTTATAACCAAATTCCCTCTCCTGTCGCATACTTATTTTTCCCACGGTCTAGCATATGGGTGCCTAACATATTGATTTACTTCATATTTTGTTCAACTTTCTAATGTAGGTTGTAGACACTACTTACTGGTTATATACATATGTTCAGTGTCTAGCAGGTTGTTGAAAACATGGCCAAACATCATCCTGATTTGATTATGTGTCGAAAGCAGCCAGGGATTGCCATTGGAAGACTGTGTGAGAAATGTGATGGCAAATGTGTGATCTGTGACTCCTATGTGCGTCCTTGTACACTTGTCCGAGTTTGTGACGAATGCAACTATGGATCGTTTCAGGGTCGATGTGTCATATGCGGAGGAGTAGGAATATCTGATGCCTACTACTGCAAGGAATGCACGCAACAGGAGAAAGATAGAGATGGTTGCCCCAAAATTGTTAATTTAGGGAGTGCCAAAACTGACTTATTTTATGAACGCAAAAAGTATGGTTTTAAGAAAAGATGATGAGGGTAGATTACTGAGGAGCGTGTATCTCTTTAAACTTTTTGTACGTGTTTTGTTCGGATATAAGAACCATAGGATGAGACCTTGAGTTTGTAAACTTTTATGTCTTAAAATGCTTGTTTAGATTGCTGCTGAAAAAAGAATTAGAAATTATGGAAGCCATCATCAACTTGAACTACCGTAAGACCATCGTTTGTATTAGTTGCTAATCAAAACAAATGATCTGGCATGTGGGTTATTTACTTGTTCCTTCATTGAGGAGTTGGTTTTGTTTTGAAGTATGGTTATCTCCTCTTTCTGTTCCCTAGTTTCTTTTCCTTGCATGATATTATTGAATTTTTCCTTTGGTTTGGCATGTGGGTTGGGTTATTGGGGGATAAGTAGGTTTTTTCATATACATATTTTTGGGACCTTTTCAATTCCCAGGCCTCACCCATTTTTCTAAGCAAAACAATGTGATAATCTTACAAAAATTTAAACAATTCACTTTAAAATAATAAAATTTAAATCTAACTCAATTTTACTAATAATTAATTAATATGAGATTTAGAAGTTATTCTCAACTTTACTTTTTAGTTAATTCGTTCAGTAATTAAAAATACAACCAACTTAAGGTTTTAGAAAAGGTTGAAGATATACTTTGGTGAATAAAAAGAGACTGCCAAAATCTTAGGAAAAAGCTTAAGAAAAAAGTTAACGAGTAATATTGACAGTTACATACTTTTCAATAATTATATTATTTTTTTGTTCTCTAAAGAATGAGATGTATAATTTATGTATGTGAGTTTTACTTTTTATCATTTCAATAATTTTCTATTTATGTCAGTCACAATAATAAAAATATAACTTTGTATGAAAATACATATTCAGTACATGAAAATATATTAACGTTTTTAAAGCATATTTAAAATAATAACTTTAAATTATCTTAATTTAACTATCGTATTATAAGAATTTTTTTCATTATAAACTCAAGGTTGAAAAGGTTTAAACTATAAATTAGTAAAGTTATAAATATACCGGGCCATGGCCCATTAGTAAAGTTGATGCCCAACAAAACTTCGGCTTTTCTTCCTGCATCCTCATAATTTTCAAATGACCATTTTACTTTTTTAAAAGTGATTTTCGGATTACTTAGTTTGGAATTTTTTTAAAACACACTTTTCAAAACAGAATTTTTGAAGTGAAATTTCTGAAACTCATCAAATATATTACGAAATAAACTTCTTGGGAGTTATATAATACTTTTCAGTTTGAAATGAGTTTTTCAGAATAAATATTTTTGAATGCATGAAATATATTTTAAATAATTTTTTTTCGTAATGCCTTTTTTCTCTTCTTCTTCAGAGGTGATGGTGCAGTAGTGGTGGTAACAGTCACAATAGTGAGGGAGAAACGAACGGAGAACAAGGACAGTAGCAAAAGGAATAAATGTAAAACCCATGAGAACAATTTTGTCATTTCACCAATTGAGGGAGTGCAGGTCAAAAAATAGGGGCTACAAGAAGGAAAAGCCCAAAACTTTTTCTGTCGTTAAGCTTTAGACATTTTTGGACTCTAATTGTTCTGGAAAGTTTTGTTCCTTTATCTCCTTTAATACACAGGTAAAATATTTGAAAATAATAAGATTAATCATTTCATCCTCGGTAAAAAAAAAACGATGACAGGTAAAAGTAATTTATTAGAGTGTTTTGCGTTACTTCTGTCATTATCAAACAAACCATAATTGCATACATAATTTGTGTTTTGAAAAAGCATAATGCAAAACAAGGATTCTTAATGCGACCAAAAAGCAAACATGAGTTACAACTTAATATATATACTTGTTCAAATAATTATGTTTCTTTTCCCTATTGATGTTTGGGATCATGTTAAATTTCTAAGGTAATGTTCTAAAATCATTGCAAAAATGACTAACTTGCATACATCATGGACCCGTTTGAATACTCTCTATGTTTGTGAATTTTTAATTAATTACTTGACTTTAGTTCATCGACACACTTTGTTTTTATGAGGGTATAATTTTTTTTTTTCACAAAAAAGTATAATTTTCTATAAATGCGACTACGCAACGGGTCCCATTTAATTAAAACACATTATGTTGATTATATTTATGATTCAATGCTATATCTGAAACATTATTTAAAATTATTACTATGTATATATTACATGTATGAAAAAATATAAACCATTGTTCCATCAACAATAAAAGAACTATCGTTTCCATGCATTGTGGGATGTGAGTATCTAACTCCTCTAAAATGTTAGATAAAGTAAATAACTGATCTCAATCGTTAATGGAAAGTATCATTACTAAATAATATTATATGAACATACACAATAAATCAGACATACGTTCAACAATTAATTTTTTTATCAACAACGACTGAAATTATTTACTGTACTTATACGAGTTCATTTCATCAGGAAAGAGTATGAAATAATTTTATTAAAGAGTTACAATCTTATAAAATCAACTCATAAAGTAAAAATTGTATTCACTTATATTTATGAGACGTCCTTAACTCTAATTGATGTGAGACTTCCAGCACACTCTTTACCCCAAACTTGTCAACTCATACATGAGACTATATAGTTATAGGTCCGATAACAGATAACCTGATAAATTATTTTGATAACATATTAAGAAGTGAACGATGTTAATTGGTGATCTTAAGAAGTGATATTAAAGAATTATGTGTGTTGATGCAGACTATAGAAACTGTGTTTATTGGTGAAACTATTATGTTCAATGTTGGCTAGTGTAGGTTACGATAGTAAGGGAAGATTAAAGAAGAGGATAATTATAATGATTAAAGTTGGCTAGATGCTTTCCTTAAAAGATATGGTCTAATATTTTAGCTCTTTATGTATATATTTTTGTCTGATAACTTTACTTTTAGCATGTTTTGTATACGGGTTGAAACCTCTCTTACATGTTTCAATTTATTCAATATTTTTATTAATAAAAAAATATTAAGAAGTAAGGTTTGCATCCAATAATATATATGAAATGTTGTTATCTCTCATCCACTTATAATCCTCAACCAACTTTGCTAATTAATAAAGTAATAAACTCATTCAATATCAAACAACTATTTATAAAATTTTTTATAAGAAAATTTAAATGCAAGAAGAAGATCTCTCTGTAATATGGTTGTGACATGAGGATCCATCATTTAAATATAAATTTCAAAATTATCAAAACAATATCTTTATACTACTACTTTGTTCCCAACGGGATCAGTAAGAGAATATAATCCCATTAACTTGAATGAGGAAGTGGGGTTCTTGCCAAACTCGATTGGAGCATAGTGAAATGTAGTCACACTTCACCATCTAAGAATCTCCTTATCTTATATATACAATACAAATTGATAGATTTTCTTTACACATATAAATAATATTTAATTTATAATCTAAATAATAAATTTTATGAATGATGGTTTTTTTCAAATGCTTAAAAATGAATTTTCTGGTTATTTTGCTTTGAAACTTTCGCATGTCTTATCCCCACCCAACCTCATCAACTCCACCAAACTGAGTCCTCATGAGTGGCTTGTGGCATTATTAGGATGCATACTTTATTCAAAAAAACACACTGAGATACAAAAAAATATCATCTCAGTGTTGCTCTTTCTCTTGAGAAAAAAATCGTCACACCTCAAATTCTCACAAAATCTTTGACACCTTTCGACACTCAATTGATATCTTGTCACCTTTTATAAAATTAGTAAAGATATTAAACCCTAAATCCTAAATCTAATATATCATATTAAGTTTAAATAAAATATATAAACAGAAAGATACTCGAGAGAAGTGTACCGGTCGGTCCCGGACGATCGAAAGTTACACATTAAATAATAAAATATAATAAATATGAGGTAAGGAAACGGTTATAATCAGTGTTGAATAAGTCAAAGACACTAAGAGGAACACTCCCTTAATACTAGGAAGCCACTACACACAACTCAATGACCACTACATATGTCTTTAGTAACCGGTTACCTGGCCCACACAAACCAAAGCCCAAGTCAACATATAAAAGGAACTTCTGAAAGGGGGAAATGTACGTTTTTCATAATATCAGATAAACTAAACTAAACACTGGCAATGACTTGAGCGTCAGAGTGCAATTACAGGTACCCCTCCGACCGGACGAACGCACGCACGAAGGAAGAAAGACTCGAAGAATTAGGTAGCTACAAGCACGACAACAATTGTGTATCGACGTGGATCAACATTACTCTGACCCTAACATCCACACAGGTACAAAAAATAATGATAAATAAACTCTAATTATACTTCGACTAACTTGAACATCAAGAGTATTTTTGTAGCTACCACAATCTTTGTAGCACAAGAACTCAAGAGTTGAAAGGTGAAATGATCGAAGAACTATGGAGCCCAAGAAACACTTACGTTGTAAGAACATGTAAGGTTTAATCTAAGCGTGATGTTGAAGCAGTTTTTGAGAAGTGTTTTTGGTGATGATGTACTACTCTGGATGAAGATGGTTAGGCAGAACTAGACCAAAATTCTCAGTTCATGCGTTTAGATTATTGACCTACGTACGATGTTACATTGTGGCATGTTTTAGATTCATAAAAGATCTCAATCACATCACTAAGATTTATTAATGTGTTTGGATTGAAAACTCAACTTTTACGTTTAGTTAGGTTCGTATGTTAAAGCACGAAAGGTTTTTTGTTTGCAATTTGTCAATATGTAGTCACAGTCACGATAACACGAGCAACCATACATGTGAACCTCACCTATTACTTCATGCCATGATTGGTTCTTCTTTACATATTCATAGCTAGTACTTTTAATATTCTCCACTTTTCTCCCTTTTTCCTTTTCTCCATCCTTATTTTCTTCTTCTTTATTTCTGCAATCACTTTAGCTGTATCAGACTAAGGGAACATTTCATATAGAATTTCTTCACATTTACATCAAGTTTCACCAATTCTTTTTAAAGACACATATCGTGCCACCATGTCAATGGCACTTCAGATGGGTGTAAAATACTCAGTTTCCTCTTTCACATTATTCCTACTTTTATTTTCAACAAAGTTGCATACAAATCTTTAATAGTGTGCCAGCTCAGAAATCCCAAGTTTTCAAAAAACTTGACATGTTAAAAATTTCTATTATTTTCATTTTCATTTCTTAAAGGTTTATTGTTAATAAATTAATTAAAATATTTATTAAATTTTAAATTCTTAATTTGGTAGGACAATTTAAGTGTAGCATACAATAAAATATCATTTTTATTAATAAACTTCATGAAGATAAATATAAAATACCTTTTTAATACTTACTAAGTTAAAAGTATTATTAGCTTATATTAAATACTTAAAATAAAAATATTGATATTTTTGTATATTGAAAAAGGAGACGAATAGAAGAGATAGGAGACATATGTGAGAAAAGGGAAAATATTAAAACAATTAATTTTTTATATTGTTGTGTAATTTTAAATTTATAATTTCATCAAAATATTTTCATAAACTTTTTGAATTTTAAATTTTCTTTCAAATAAAAATGATTTTTTTAATATTTTAGTATTTAGTATTAAAAGAATGAAAATTCTAATTTAATTTACAAGGTCATTTTGTCATAAAACTCTAATATTTAAGCACCAATTTAACGATAATTTATATATTTTGAATGTCAAATTGATATCAAATCATAAACAATGACCAATTTTTCTTTAAATTGTAGAATGGAATTGTTTCATAAACTGAAATTATCATTAATTTATAAATTTTGAGACCAAAATGGTCATTTATGTTGTTTTCCAAACTATATACTTCACCACTAACTATTTTAATGTGTGTAGAAAAGTAAATTTTTGTTTTAGAATTCTTCATCTAAAATTAAGCTAAGTGTTTTTGGCATTCACTTTAATGTCATCTTGCTTATTTTAAAAATGTATGCAATAAATAAATACACGATGAAATTCTAATTTAAATTAGAAAATAAAATTAAAACATATTTATGAAATTACGTTTAATTTTTTTCCTCTCACAAGTTGTTTTGGATATGCTGATGAAAAATAACACACTTATTATTCAAAGTGAAATTTTGAAAAGGAGGTAAAAATATATAAGAAAACAATACAATTTATCAGTTACAGACTTTCTCTTCACATAATCGATTATATTTTTACATAATAGATTATGTATGTAAATAATAATGAAATACCTATACATAATCGATTATGAAGTTTAAATTATATCAATTATAAATATTATTTTATTAATATACATTCTATATTATAATAAAATAAAATAAAAAAATTAATATTATATTAATATATTTTATTTTAACAATAAATAATAAAAATAAAATAAAAATATATTATTAATAGATATGTTTTATACTATAGAAAAACATATAACTAAAATAAAAATTGGTAACTAATTAGATACCAATTTAAAAATTATTTAATCATAATAGAAATTAGTTTAGAAACTAAAAAAAATTTAGTCTTTAAAATGATCTCTAATTTAATCACTATAACAACTAATTATTTTTTGTCTCTAAAATTAATTTTTATTTCATGTTTTTCTTGTATTAACTTTCCACTTTCTTTCTCCCTTGTATTGCCACTACAATTTTTTTTTATAAGGTTTTCAGATATGGTGGAGGCTAGCTGGTGAATTAAGTAAAATTCTAAATCCACATTTTCTTTTTCAATAGCACACCATTCTACATTTATTTATAAACTAATGCACCATTCAAAGATTTAAAAAAAAAAAACTATCGATGCATAATTGTATATTCATATGATATAATTAAAAGAGTAGTCATAAAGCCCAAAGATTATATTTTTGAATAGTTCAGAAAAATAAGATTTTTGTTTTGTGCAAAAATGTTGTTAGAGTGGGTATGGAAGTTTTGTGTCGTCATGTGGAGGCTTTGCAACTTTTAATAAATTAGTTAAGTGTGACTATTATTGTGATAGATTTTGTAGGATATTGTTTAGGTTCGTTAAGATATGCACATATAAATAATAAAAATGTTTGATGTGATTGAGGTTGAAATTGCTGCATCTACGAACAGGGATCTTAGTTGTGTGCATGTTTGTGACCAATTATAAGTTGATTTTTCAGGGAAACTTAAACCTAAGTTTTATAGATGAGACATTATTGAACTAATCAAGAAATAAATACAATAAAAAGATACTCCCTCTCTAATAAAACCCATTTTATCAGCACAGTAATTTTAAAGGACTTTTTGGTTTCTGAAGCATAAAAGAGTGACACGTTTCTGACGTAGACCCTGTTTAATATTTGTACTACACACGTTGTACCTGTCAAATAAATGTTAACTCATAACACACTTGTTCATTTTTTATTTTATATTTAACTTTACAAAATTTAAACATAATATTAAATATTTACAAATACATAACTAATATAATCTATACAACTCTTATAGTTAAAAGATATTTTTCTGCTAAACCATTTAGTTTAGTTAGAAATAATGATTTTCGGTTAAATTATTGTTATGTGTCTCTCTCTTTATATTTAATTTTTTTTTAAACATAAATAAATAAAATAATATGAAATATTTTAGAGATATTTTAACTGTTATACAACACATTCAAACATTTATCATCTACTACTATTTCACCAACTTAATATCACATCATAAATAATAAATCTCTTACATTTAATAGTGTATCTAGTTTCATTTTTAGTTATATTCTCAAATTAACTACAATCACACATATTCATATTCAGTCAATTTTTATCATCACTTCTAATAAAAAAAATTATTATTTTAAATCGACATTATGATCATTTTCATTACACACTACGAGAAAATAATTAAATAGAAATTAATTTCAGAGATAAAAATAATTAGTTGTTATAGTAACTAAATTAGAAATCATTTTAGAGATTAAAAAAATTATTGGTTTCTAAATTATTGATAAATAGTTTCCAAATTGGTATCTAATTAGCTACCAATGTTTTAACTACCAATTATTTAGATTCTAAATTTGGTAGCTAACTAAATACTATAGAAACTATTTATCAATAATAGAAACTAATTTAGAAACAAATAACATTTTTAGTCTCTAAAATATCTATAATTTAGTTACAATAGCAACTAATTATTTTTTGTCTCTAAAATAAATTTTTATTTAATGATTTTCTTATAATGATATTATTAGATTTGATTCATAACCTAAAAACATACACACACAATCTTACATAAATCATAAGTACATTCTCTATATGTATGAGAATGATTGCTTGTTGTAGTTTAGGTTTTTTTAGTACTGCTAGTGCTTTTATTTTGTGTTAGTTTGGTGGTTTTAGTTAGAAGTTGGTTATTGTATCTTTTGTATATGGGTTGAACCACCCTTGAAGTGATTCACATTTATTTATTTGTTATTGTTGATGAAAAAAATTCTCTATAATTTTATTTTTTTATTTTTTCAAACATTCTCTATAATTTTACATAGTCATTCTTTTGTTAGAAATTCAAATTTTTTCTTGTGTACATGCATCCACGTTCCATTAGAGAGTGTGTAATTGTTTTTGATATTTTTTGAATTGAAGGGTTGATAGTGCAAGGGTTGTTATTTTCAAAGTTGTGATGATGCAGTGTTTCAAGTCTTTGGGTGAATCAAAGATGGTGGGAGAAAATAATAGGTAGTGGCTTCTCATCTTGATTCTTCCTATTTTGACACGTTACAACATATGTCCTGAAACGAGCACAAACTTGTCTCATCTATTCGTTCTCATATGAAATTATCTCTTTAAAAAACCATACTGGTCGGAGTCAAATAACTTCTCAATCCAACAACCAATAATATCAACTATGCATATTTCACAGTCCAAATCCAACAGACAAGAGCATATAATTGATAAGTCCTTTTCTCACATATTCTTATCCACTTATCATTTCTCACATCGCAATAATTATTTCACAATTCAGTCAATTTAGAAGCTTGTCACTTGTCAGACCCTATTAAACATAATCATTTCTACCAATGTTAAAGTGCTTCATTTCTCACTTAACCAATGCCTTTTACCAAATCTCACAAACAACGTGCATTTCTTTATGCTATTGCCTTCAAAATTATAAAAATCTCGCTTTTTCATACTATAATACAAAATTTATTTTTATTTTTAGTCTAAATTATCAAAATGAATCTTTTTGTTAGGTATAAAGCCAGAACCAATTAGGTTGGGCTGACTAGATACCATGTTTAGTGAATGAGTTTAATCATTATGTCTCCTTTATAATTTCTATTTAAAGAGATTATTGTACTTGTAATTGGTGTGCAACAGTACATAAATGAAAATCTAATAGTTGTTCGTGTGAATGTAGGTTGCAGTTGACAACTGAACCACGTTAATCTTATGTTGTTTATTTTCTACAATTGACTCGTTCGCGTGCGTTTTTTTCATCATCTTTACCACAAAAACTCATTTCAATAGTTTCATTATAAAATCGAAAGTTTGGGAAGAAAAATAAAACTAATTTCACGTGAAATTATTTAAACCTAATAATAATAATCTCTCTTGTACCTATGACAAAAGAAAAGTTTATGTTTCATACTAATATATTATTATTGTATTATTGGTATAATTTGCAGTTTGTTTGTTTCTCGGAGTTGAATGATTGAAGAGTTTGAGTGACTAGCACTTTTGTCGGTAATGAGATAAGTAGCACAAATTTCTTGTTTGTTTTGTTGTGACATTGGTGAGTTTTTTCCAAGTACTGCACCATCTGTTGTAGTTCTCTCATTGGCTATTTTGTGCTAGGTTTACCATTGGAGATTGGCCACCAAGGTTTTCCTTGCTTTGCAATGAAAATGCAAACAAATTATGTCTTATTTGTTTTGTCACCTAACTTACCGTTTGATTCTTCAAAAATGCATATATGTGTATTCTTCTCATTGGCTTCTTTTCATATCAATATATATTTTCATCTAAAAAATGTTCATCACAATTTTAAGAGGGACGTGTGCCAATTTAAACGTCTAATTTGTGGGTCATGTGAACGTGCCTTTCCCTTAACAAGATTCCACATAGTACTATGCATGCAACTCAAATCTAACCACATCAACTCCATTTCTCATGCTTATTATTATACTTCATTTAATATAAGTTCTTTATAGATATCTTTCAAACAAAAATGAGATCCCATTTTCATGTTATTTCAATTGTGTGTACTTTTCATTTTTTATTTGTGTCACTGTTTGGCAATGTTATTTGCTATAATCACATTTTGAAGTTTCTAATTCTTTTTATATAGATTACATGCCAAAATAATTAGTTACAATAGTAACTAAATTAGAGACTATTTTAAAAACTAAAATATATTGGTTTTTAAATTAGTTTATATTATTGTTAAATAATTTCTAAATTGGTATCTAATTAACAATCAAGGTTTTAACTACCAATTATTTAGTTTCTAACTTTTGGTAGCAAAAACCTTGGTTTTAATTAGATACCAATTTAGAAACTATTTAATAATAATATAAATTAATTTAGAAACCAATTTTTTTTTTAGTTTCTAAAATATCTATAATTTAATTATTATTGCAACTAATTATTTTAGTCTCTAAAAATTGGTTTTTATTTTATGATTTTATTGTAGTGGTAATACATTTTATATATGTTATATATACAATTTATGTTTATATTAAAAATATTACTGTATATTTTATTGATTACGGTTTGTAAGTTTTTTTGCATTATTTATACCTTTTATAAGTTTTTTTTAATTACAATTATGAGATTTTCTATTTAAATGATGACAAGAATGAATAAACTTAAAAAAGAGTAAGTGATTTAACTATGTAATTCATTTTATAAATAACAATATATTTTTTAGAATAATGAATATACATAAATTAAAATTTATATTTTTATGGATTTTAATTATATATCTTAGAGTTACCATGTGAAAGAAGTATTAAATCAATTTTTGAAAAAGAAAAGTAGTAAACTAAAATGAGCATTTCAAATTCATATGAATTGGAATAATGTAAATACTACCACCTTTTCATTCCACCACTAGGTTATAAGTTTTTAATTTATTTTCTATATTTTTTAATTTTTTATTATAATTTAAAAATATTTGTTAGAAATATATGTTGAAAATACATATTAGACAAAAAAAAAATAAGTTATAAGTAATAAGTAATAATATATATTAGAAACTTTATCAGGAATAATATATGTTAAATAAAATGTTGGGAAAATATACTTTAGAGATATATGTTAGAAATTTGGATATATGTTAGAAACTTTACTTGGAATAACATATGCTAAATAATTTTTTAAGAAAACAAACATTAAGAATATATTTAGAAATTAAAAAAAATTAGGAAAACAAAATTTATTTTATAATTTAGTTAATACAAGTTATTGTTTTTTTGGAATTGGAAAAAAATTATGTAAATATATAAATTTTTCTATCTTTTTTAATTCTTATTTTTTTTAAAACTATCTAATTATAATAATGTGATTTAAAACATTGTATTGGAAAAATATTATACAATAGATTTGGATGTTAAAACATCAAATGTTAATAATTTATTATATTATTATTTTTATAATAATGATTCACATTTCTTTAACATTAGTTTGCATTAAGTCCTTAATTTGAAGTAAAGCAATTATATTGGGAAGTGGCCAAGTTCTAAAGACCCTTTTAGAAATCCCTTTCACAAGTTAATGGCCCAACTTTTGGCACAAAAGAAAAGTTAATGGCCCAACTTTTTGTTTTCTATCCTAAGCTGTGACCAACTAACTCTTTATCTAACATGTCAATTAAATATTTGTACTTTTATATCTTTACTCTTATTAACTAATGTTATCCAAATCTTCATGTTTTTTTTTTCAACCATTTTTTCCTTCTTTTAAGGTGGGATTGTCCTTGGATTCTCATATCCTCTTTATTTGATTACGATGGTCATCAATTACATCTTGGTTATTTATGTATATAAATCCTTGAGGATTACGTTTACGAAGAAAATTTCTTCTTTTGGAATGCATTAACTCACTCTTAATATGTAAGCATTTTCCCCCTTTTTATGTCATGAATAAAGGAAGTCTAAACTAATGCATTAATGTTATTCTCAATGAGTTTGTCCTATTCTCTTATTAATCTAATTGTGTAGGTTTAAGTAAGATTTTTTTTTTTTGCTAAAACTCCTCTTATCAAAATACACATTATTCCTAAAAAAGGTAAATTCAAACATTAGTACAATTAAAAAATAATGAATAATATTTATTTTGAATATAGGTAAGATGGTGAATGGTTTCTTTATTATGGGGGAAATTTTACAAGATTATAATTAAAATGAGGTTTGTTTAAAAAAAATCACGAATTGGGAAGAAATCATGTAAGGATGACACGATTTTAGTCATGTCATAGTAAAGTCTTATCAATGTGGCACGACTTTGGTATTGAGTACAAAGTTGTGCTAGTTTGATACGATTTTTTCACAATAATATCATGTTACGTTTATAAAATTAAAAAAGTTTTGTAAAAAAAAAATCAACATAGGAAAAAATATTAGACAAGTTTTATAAAGTTTTGTTAAAAAAAAAATTTCAAACGATTATAACTTTTGATAGAGAATTTGGATTGAAATATTTTAAAAAAAAGTTAATCAAAATGAGATAAGAAAAGTTGCTCGAAATGAGGATACCAAATTAATTTTTTTTTTGTATGTTTTAGGCATTTTTGTATATTTTAGACTTTTAGTTTAAGTTTTAGATTTAGGATTTTAACATTATTTTTTACTTAACTTCTCAATTAAAAAATAAATAATTCTTTCTTTTTATAAATTTTCTCAAATTAATTATTTCAATTTTTTTAATACAAAACAAAAAGATACAATTTATTTTAAAAAAAATCAATAAAAATGAAGTCGTGCACGAATTTAGTGTAACCTTAAAAAAAATGTCAATCAAACTCGTGTCACCTTGACAATAAAGTTGTATTACATTAGCATGATTTATCCCAACTCTAGTTTTATCAAAAATCAATCTCACTTCAATAATAAATATGATAAAATTGTCTTTAACATGATTAAAAAATAACGATGCGAGAATATCTAATAATCTGTTGGAAGGAAAATATATAAATTCTTATTTTACCAAAATAAATTAATATGGATAAAGGTAATAATTTAATTTATTTTATTTAAATTGTGTTTATTAGAAAAAGGTTAAAATGTTATTTATTTTATTTTTTAATTTTTTCCTAAATTTATATTATAAAAACTAAAAAGACTTCTTTTACAAATATAGGTCATAAATTTTAAATTTAACGAAGAATAAATATTTTATTATTTAAAAATTTATAAAGATTATATTTATAGATATATATAATAAAAACTTATTTAAAATATTTGATTTCTCTCTCTATTTATTTTTTTGAAATATCTTCATTTTTTTTTATTAGAGGACACATCAAAATGTGATGTGACAGATTATAAGATAATAAGATGAATCGATTTTCTTTTCCATTCCCATAGTTACAAAGTTTCTTGTTTGTAACTTTGGTTGCATGTGAAGGTTTTATTTATCATTGTATACAAGGTTTAATTTGAATAGATAAATTTATATATTAGAATAAGTTTGTAGTGAAATGTTTAATTTTTGAATTATGCTTTTCAAATGCAAGGTTTAGGACTGTCCTAATCTTTTTAAGTTTTTGAAGCAACTTCTTCTAAGGACACATGGATAAGTTTAGAGAAACTAACTTAATTAAAGTATTGAAAATGGTTAGAATGGAACCTAGAAGAACATAAACTCCTAGGATAGACAATTGCGGATTTAGTTGTTTGGTTCTTGAATTATTCAATTTTTCTAATAATGAAATGAGAAGTATATTATAGAAATTAAAATAAGAAAAAAAAAAACTAAAACCTAAGATACCATTAACTCAACTTAATTCAACTAGTTAAAAATTATAAAATATGATCTAATCCAATTTATTATTTTTTATTAGGTTTTGTGATGGAATTTTCCCAATCCAACTAGCCACACATGTAAACTTTTAACTTTTTTACGTTGTATAAAACATTCTTTTTTTCATTTTTCATTTGCATATTAACAATGAAATATTTTTGCAATTTATAAATACAATTCTTACACGATATGAAATGGAAAATCTACAACGTAAGATTACTGAAGTGTGGTGCACAATTTGGATTGGGGTGCTAGGTGAAATTTGGATCCACAGGAATGTTATTATCTTCAACAGAGGAGTGACTGATGCGTCTAAAGTGTGTGCACGGATGCAAGCAAATGTTTGGTCTTGGATTAATATTAGATCTCGATCCGCTTCGTTTCCCTTTTCTAATTGGTGTATGATACCTTTGGAGTGTATGAGAATGGTTGTTTAATGTAGTTTAAGTCTATGTCCGGTTAGTGTTTGTGTTTGTTAGTTTCGAGATTTTAGCTAGTAGTTGATTTTGTATCTCTTGTTTTCTTTGTGTAAAGGTTAAACCACTCCTAAAGTGACTTGCATTTATTAATTTATTATTGTCGATAAAAAAAAATGACTTTTTTTTATTGTTACCAAAAATAAGAAAAAAATGGAGTAGTGCCCCTGATTTTTTCTTGGCATTATATTTCATGCTTAATATTAAGATTGTATTTCAAATTTAAACTAAAAAAAATAGTGTTTTTGCGTGAGCATAGGTCATCGAAGTTGACAATTAATTGTTATTATCAATATACACTAAATAAGTAATTATTTATTTTTTTATTAAGTCTTTGATAGTTTTAGTAGGTGGATTTTGTGGTGTTGGTTGGTTTTAAGTTGAGAGTCTTTGATAAGTTTGTAGGGTTTCTATTTTGAAAGGAATTGTTTTATAGAATATTGGATCACTCTTGAAATAATTTATATATATATATATATATATATTATTAAAAAATTTACCATGCCACCACAACTTTATGAAAATTGTGAAAAAAATGTAAGTTTTTTTATTTTTTTTATTAATAACAGTAGATATATTACTTATACTTTATTTGACCTCATTTTTTTTAAAAAATCAGTCAACAAATTAATTGATTTCCTTGGAAGACTTAGTGTTTATTTAAAACTTTGAAGATTTTAATTGAAAAAATTACATATGTGTTTTATAAATATAAAATTTCTCTTAATATTTTTTGAAATTTGCTTCCATGAGAAAGGTGGAAGATTAAACAAATTATCTCCTCCAAGTTTTGGCATTATTCTATAAAGAATCACAGTTAGATAATACAATTTTAGTAATAGGTAAAATATTCTTAAACAACCGTATAAAATATCCTTAAAATTATATATTTTTAACGGTGAATTTAATTGGTCATTATCCTCACAATAATAATTATAATTTAACTATCATCTTATGTATCATATATAATATAGAACCGTAGTTCTATGTAGTTGAAATTTCACTCTTGCATAACGTTTAATTAATATAATATATAAATTTGTCAAAACTTAGTCACTACAATGCTTTAAATACGAATTTCTCAAAAACTTATGCAATTAAGGCCAATATCAGTATGTCCAATAACAAAAACGTGAAAATAATATTAATTTAAATAATACTTACACCACAAATACATATAGGAATTCACAATTTTACGATCTTTCACGAATAGAATTAGTGTGATATAAACATAGCATGGAGAAATATTGGACAAATTTCTTCATATGTATCAGTAAAAAAAGTAGTGTATAAGCCTTCTTTATTTTGAAATTTTACCTAAACAAAGAGACATGTAAGATAATGAAATAAATTTTCATCATAGAAAAAGTATATAAAAAAGAAAACATTTTAATTAATATATTCCAACCATTCAATCTTCTTCATATCAATAACCAACATAAACCACACATGGATTTATATAAATAAGGATATTTAACAAGCGGAATACTAATTGACGATATTATTCAAAATACTTATATTAAGTATCACATACTATATACACCTGATCCAATACCAATACTTAGATTTACAAGAAAATATAAGATAAATGACCAAGATAAGTACAATAAAACTAAAATTATGTGTCCAAATGTGGTCACGGTATGTATGAACTCCCCCCATTAGCTTCTCATCACCTGATGTCTTAGTTTATGTGATGTAAACCATCAATGAAGCTAGAGTATATATGTTATAACATAGGAGTCGATACTTAATACACAAATAAAAAAAACGGTTCACACTTTATCCCAAATGTATGACCTCAATTTCATGCAAATTCCATCGATCAGTAACCATTTAAATAACATTAAAAATTTCATAAATTTACTTGTTTTAAGCACATGAGTTGCATGAATTAAATCAATTATTGTCCTTAGATAGTTGTAATCATTTACAACTTACAAAATCATAGACTTTCAAGAATATTCAATTAAATTTCATGATCAATAGAAATGAAAGAAGAGGAAATTGAGCGAAAAGGAAAAAGTCTTATTTAATCTAATTTCAAAGCATGCAATTATATTTGAAAATATTCTTACTAAATAATACCGTTAATTCAATTCAATATATATATATATATATATATATATATATATATATATATATATATATATATATATATATATATATATATATAT
>Ga0123342_1004844_pt1 | contig 20150 bp, 13 predicted proteins | sample Turbeawhitnodule_FD_89960 | JGI IMG/M metagenome (GOLD analysis project Ga0123342, IMG submission 89960) | Root nodule microbial communities of legume samples collected from Mexico - Turtle bean Mexico white nodule | ecosystem: Host-associated > Plants > Roots > Nodule | place: Mexico: Nepantla... | reverse complement strand
TAACTCCATAAAACTCATCAACCATAACAGTCTGAACTTCAAGAAATGCAGAAAAAACACCAATAAATTCTCCATACTCCCACGGAAAATACCTCCATAAGTAGCAAGACTAAGATACCCCTAATAGCCCTATCAATGTTAATTTTAACCTAGCCTGGTGAGGGAAACTCTCATCTAATAGAAAGAGAACAAAGAACTTTACCACTACGAGTATTAATACCAAAAAACTTAATCACGTTGAAATCCAACATATCATTCTTCATTTTTAAACGAATTTTCCACTAGACAAATTAAATTTTTAATTACCAAAATAGCCCTATAAACCTCAATCCTATCCTGAAATCTAGCATAATTCCTCATACGTTATATTATCCAAATAAAAAAAAGTTATTGCAACAAGCTTAATCAATTTAACTAAAAGACTACCATCACTCTTAATAAAAAAAATAAATCCTTATTAAACATGTTATGTTCCCATATCATGTTATTTTCTTTCTTCTTCTAACATTTCATTATAAATTATTAAAGAGTTATCATAACAAAATTCTTGTTGGTAATTCAATTATTGATAAATTGTATATATTTCGTTCTAGGATTAACTTTATATAAATGATATTTTTCATCAAAGGTTTAAGTTTAGGTTCTAACAATTAGCATAAGAGTTTCTATTATCATACTCGATTATTAACTTCTTTTTAGGACTTATTTCTCCATTACAATTTTTTTTATATATTTATAATGTTTTTTTAGTTGAAATAAAATTGTATATATGTATCTTTTGACTATTATTATTAGAATAAAATAATATTGATAATGGGATTATTGGTTTTATTTTTTTTAGATATATTTTCATATAATAGAATGATATTTAAATATTTATATGTGTCTTTAATTGAAATATGAAGAACATAATAAAAGTCAACTGATGTTTTTTTTTTTTTTGAAATTGATAATTATCATATATTCATATTTTACTTTATTTTTGTTTTGGTTTTGCTGCGTTTACTACTAGGACCAATGTTTCTTGGATGCTTCGTAATCGATGGAATACTTGTCTTAATTACTGTGGGAAAATCAGGTCTCATTTTTCTCGAAGGGAATGCGTGTGCTGATAAGTTGACAACTTTAGGATTTATTTATAGAGAATTTTTTCATTGGTATAATAGGTTATCGTCTAGTCTATTCTTAGAATTATTTATGAATACGTATAGTCTACCTATGTATCGTTTTTGTTAACATATGAATTTTGGTTTGGTCCCCCCATATTTTTATATTTTCTATCTTTTTTTTTTCTTTTTTAATAATATTTTTTGTCAGACGATGACAAATGATTGTTATTACTTGAGGTGTCAGCGTAACTGAGATGTCAAGTTGTATAGTGATGCCTAACATAAAAACTTTTATTTAAAAAAAATCATATTTTACTTTATTTATATATATTGGGATTAATTAACTAAAACAACACCACTCATGTGTAAATGAATTTATTTTAATATATACAAAGATTATGAGCTTATAGTGTATGTGCGTATTAGTAGTACAGAGGAGATTAATATTGCATGTGCATTTTGTATGTGCATTGTGGCGATAATTGAATAATTATTACTTAGTTTTGCTTGTAAATATTAAATCATCCTAAAGGAAGGTTTATTATTTGACATATTCTTATCATTAACAATTTATTATTATTGGATTGAGATATCGCTAAATAATTAAAATTTTATTTAAATAAATAATTAGGAATTTGGCATATTTAGTCCATTTGTAAAGATAGACACTTTCTTCATACTAATATAAAAAAACATAAAATTAACATAAAAAATAGTTAAGGTCCAAATAAATTCAATTACATAAATATAAATTAAAACAATGAATTTATTTATTATTATAGTCTAATAATCTATTATTAAAGCTACTAAGTATGAATAAAATTATACTCATCAATCCATGAATATATGGATAAGAGAAACATTAAAGAGTACATCATGGTGATGTCTAATATTGCTCTAAAACTAAATGCATTTAAATTAGAAGTGTATGAGTACTTGATAGTGCATTTATTCTCAATTTCTCTTCCAATACAATTTGGTTAGTTTCAAGTAAGCTATAATTCCAATACATTATGTTGAGGAAGATGGAAAATTGAAGTAAGATAAGACAAAAAGTGATAATCTTTTCTATACTTCAATGAATGTGGCAATTGCACCTAAATGGAAACAACTCAAGAAATCAAATGAATATGAAGGCAATGGTTGTTTCTTTTGTGGAGCTGCAGGGCACGTGAAAAAGCATTACACTAATCATCATGCAAGGTGTTATGAGAAAGGTATACTTCTAAATTTGGTTTGTTTCGAGATTAATTTAACTTTTTCACTTGGACACATATAGCAGTTAAATAAGTGATGGTGAAAGAAACATCGCATTTCCAAAAAATATTATGAAATAGAAATTAATTTTAAAGATAAAAAATAATTAGTGGTTATAGTGATTGAATTTAAGACCTATAATTTTTTTTGTTTTAAATTAATTTCTATTATTGTTGTTAAATGATTTCTAAATTAGTATCTAATTAGCTACCAATGTTTTTGCTACCAAATTTAGAATCTAAATAATTGGTGGTTAAAACCTTGGTAGTTAGATAGATACCAATTTAGAAACTATTTAATAATAATATAAACTAATTTAAAAACAAAAAATTATTGTAATAGTTAAAATGGTCTCTAATTTAGTCACTATAACAACTAATTACTTTTTGTCTTTAAAATTGGTTTCTATTTTATGATTTTCTTAGAGGTGGCAATGCGGGCTGATCCACCCCGCATAGGCCCGCCCCGCACTTGGCCCGCAAAAAGGGGGTTGGGTTGGCCCGCCCTACATAAAATTTGCGGGCTGATTTTTCTAACCCGCCCCGCATAAGGGTTGGCCCGCGGGCCTGCTGGCCAACCCACATAAGAAATATTTATTAAAAAAAATAATCTTTTAAATACAAATTTTGATATTTTTTTATTTAGATGCATTAGGTAAATGGTTTCATAATATTACTTTCATGAAACATGCGTAAAAACATGTTATTAAAAATTTTGGAATGTAAAATATGAGACTAGATGAAAATATAAGGGTGTAGAAAAAAAATTATACATTTTAAAGTTATGCGGGTTATGCGGGCCAACCCGCCCCGTCCCGCACTTGGCTCGCGCGGACTGCGGGTTATGCGATGCGGGCCTAAGCGGATTAGCGGGTTGAAATAATCAACCCACCTCGTGTTTTTTTCAGTAAGCCGCGAGCCGACCCGCACAGCCTGCCCCATTTTGCCACTCCTAATTTTTTTTTGTAGTGTTAAGTAATAACAAGACGATAAGTTGAAGCAATTAAATTTTTTTGATTATTATTAAAGACAAGTTTTTGTTGGGACCTTGATGAAACTTTTACTGTATTGTCTTTTAGATGAAACTTAATTATTATTTATGCTTTGGATAACTTTGGTTTGTCTTATTCATTTGAGAATGGAAAATATAGTTTGTTTCACGATTCAAAATTGGTTGGTTATGATTTTTTATTAAGTTATGATAATATTTATTTAATCGATATAGTTGCTTTATTTAATGAATCTTTACAATTAAGTAGATGAGGTGCAAATAGAAAATTAATCAATGAGAATTTAGGTTAATTATGGTATATGCGCCTATGTCATATATCTAAATGGAGAATAGAAAGACTTGTTGTGCCATACAAACTTCTAAACCCTTTAGATTTTACAAATTGTGATATTTATATCAATTGTATTGAAAACATATTTGTCAACATGAATAATCTACTAGACATTTGTTTATGTGTTTGATCTTAAATAAATGAGAATCTACAATTGAAAATATAACTTTTTACAATGTATTTCAATTAAGTTTTAAACAATTAAATGTTTAAATATTTTATCATAAAGGTTAATCCATTAGAAATGATAAAAAAAATCTAATTAAATTCTTATTTTAACTAGTGAGATTATTAATTTATTAGTGACTTCGTTTTTGTGAACCAAGAGTATTTTTAGTTGGAAGTGAATAATCAATCTCTCGTGCTACTAAGTTTTTTTTTTTTTAAATAATACTTTAATTTTTTTAAGAATATTAATGATGAGAGTTAGTTCGGTTTAAAATTAAATTAAACTCAAGTAAATACTATTTAATTTAGTTAATATTTTAAAAATGTAAATCCAAGTTGAATTGTTAATTAAGATGAATTAGTTTAATTTGGAGATTATGTAATCAGGAGACAAAATTATTATTTTTAAGTCTTTATTGCTAATTTTTATGAAAAACCATATCAGTGTAATTTATTTATTTTCATATATACAAATATATATTAATATTATTTTATACTTATTTTAAATTTTTACAGTATTTTATATATTCTTTAATACCTCTAGTATATAATACAATGCCTAATGGATCTAATTTATTAATTAGATATTGTTGACATAAAGAGTATATGACAAACACCCACTTTTAAAAAAAGACAAATTTTGAAGGCACTGAGTGAAGATTTTCTGTGCTCCAACACCATATTTTAATATTAAAGTGCAAATATGAAGTTTAAGCTTATAAATATAACAATATCTTAAAAGCTTCAAGCTAAAAAAACTTCCCAATTTTTTGTCCCAAAAAATGTTGTTCCTCCAATAGTAAGTTTGAACACTGACCACCAATTACTTGTCTCCAAATAAATGAACATTTGACTTTATTATTTAACTATAAAATATTATTTCTGATAACTGTAAATTAAAATATACCAATTTAATTTGATCAATATAATTTTAAAATTATTTTATTCAATAAAAAATTATTTTTTTTCGGTTAGAATATGATATCACTACGAACAAAAAATTATGAAAGAAATTAATTTTAGAAAAAAAAAACAAGTTGTTATAATGACTAAATTAAATACCATTTTAAAAATTAAAAGAATTGGTTTATATATTAGTTTCTGTTATTGTTAAATGGTTTTTATCTTAGTATCTAATTAGCTACCAAAGTTTTTGCTACTAAATTTAGAATCTAAATAATTGGTAGTTAAAACCTTGGTAATTAATTAAATACTAATTTAAAAACTATTTAACAATAGTATAACTAATTTATAAACCAAATTATTTTGTAGTATATAAAATGGTGTCTAATTTAACAACTAATTATTTTTTACCTCTAAAATTTATTTTTATTTATGATTTTTTTTTATGGTACATGATGATTTGTTAAGACATCATCAATTTATTTCAATACTTAATTTTTCACCATAATTTCAACTACAAAGGGAGATGTAACCAAGTCATAGATGTTCACAAGAAAAGAAGTTTTGGCCACATATGGTTTAGTTTCTACAGCCATAACTTGAAAAGTGAAGTGTGATCCTTTGATTTGATGAATAATGGTGTTCATTTATTGGCAACCACTTTTCACTTAGCATCACCTCAACCACCAAACCTGCATGAAATAAAACTCATGGTCCAAAGAGAAAGACCCTTAATGTGAAGGTTACCCTTAATGCTTGCCACATGGCAACATTTTCATCTCTCAAACTCATGTTCATGTATCTTCCTTTCATCACTTCTTGATTTAGAAAGGACTCTCATTGTTGAGCTATTGCTTACCATACATTTATTTTATGATCACAAATCATAGATATTTCTTTCGATTACTTAACTTGTGTCATTAATTTCCCTTTACTGAAGGCATGGTCCCAGATAACTCATTAACAGTCACAACCATATAAATTCAACACATATTTCATATTTAATGTAAAAAAATATAATTAATAATTAGAGTGTGATATTTTTATATGAATATATAATTTGTTGTGATAGAAATAATTTAATACCATCAACTTAGTCCTAGCTAACATATTTCTTTATATTAAAGAGTGAATATCCCTGTACTTATCATATAGTTCAATAACAACTCAATTGTTGGCGACATAAGAGTTATTATTTAGATAGAATTCTTTAATGTGTTGTTCATATCATATTAATAATTGATTTTTATATTTAATTTAACCTTATAAAAATAATTTATAGTATAATATAATTTATTTATATATTATGAGTGGATCGCATAAGATTTATCATAGTGTATTTTTATTTAAATATTTTATAAATTTTCTTTATTAAGATATTTAAATTTAATTATGATTTTAATGGTTAGAATATATTTTCAGACTTTTGTGAGTTAGCCTCCACTCTACCCATCTATTGGTCCTATGCCTATGGGTCACATGTTGCTATCTTCTGCATGCTGCTTGATTGTGAGAACAATTCAGACCACACCACCCATTATTAAAGTTAATTTTATATTATAGTTATACTAAAATAAAGTTAAGTATATTACATTTTATTAATATTAAATATTTTTAAAAATAATATATATATATATATATTAATGGTGCGAAAAAAAATCAAATATTCATTAAAGTAATTTGGGAAAAAATACCATTAAATGGAATAGAAGTAATCAAAATTTATTGATATCTAAAAAAAAAGAAAAATTATTTCGTTACTTATAATTAAAAATAATAAAATGATTCATACAATTAAGTTTTTTTTTTTTAATTTGATTTGATTTAACAAACTTTTAATTTATTAAAATAGATTTTTTAATATGTTCTTTATATCATAATTCACTCTCTACTTTCTATCCCGTCTAGAAAAAAAAACTACACTTTTAACACTTGAATGCTTATTGACATTTTCTACATGCATCTGTAAATTAAAGTTATATAATGGGATCGTGGTTCTCTTTCACTCTTTAGGTTGTGTTCTTTAGAGTATTTTTAGTCACTCCTTTTTTCAGAGTTTTATGACATCCTCTAAATTTTATTGTAATGGGGTGGTTAGATCACACTCTATCTTTGTGATGTCTATGTATTATTAACAATATTAAATGTGACTTTCTCACATTGATAAATGATATTTTGTGTTAGAATTTTTTATAGAGAGTGATTATGTGTTAACTTATAAAAAATACACAATATGACATTTCAAAATGGTGTCTGATGTGGAATACTCTCATCCGACTTATACTTTTACCAAATAATTTTTTTTTACAACTTTCAATATGATAAGTTTTAAAATAAATATATACAATAAAATGTAAATTTAGAATTAAATGATATGAAAAAGATGTTAAAATAATAATATTGAGAATTGTAATGTGGTTATATAAAAAAATATGGGTTATTAATGTATGATTAGTCTTGTTCTTTTATCATGATCAAGTATTATATATGACTTTTGTTTAATACTTTTGCACACTGGACAAATTAAAACTATTTCAATTGTTATGATAAAAAAAATGATATGAGATAGTAAAACTTAAGAAATTTAGAGTTTCGTTTTATAAGAGTTTAACTTGTTTTTGTCTTAAGACAAGATTCGCTAATGAGCAGAGGGTATCTTTAGAGAGGAGTGAACTATAATAAGATCTATTCATCAGAGTTATGCTTGCTCATGTATTATCTAAAACCTTAGTCATCACTCATTTTAGGAAATGTAATCTTGTCACAAATTTCAAAGTACTTATTTATTTCATAGGTACTTTTACAGACATCCAAAATAAATGCTCGAAAAGGGTAGTTTCATGACCTTCAAAATTTGGTGTTCCTAATTATTGACTGGGGTGAGGTTTTTTTCTCTAAATTGTTCATTCTGAAACACTCTCCCATGTGACTACATATTGGTGAATCCATAGTAATTTTTTTTCTTCCAAAATTCATCATTCATAATTTCAAAAATTCACATTTAATACAATTTTGGAATAACCTTTTTAGATAATACCCTTGGATCACGCATTCTAGAATAATTTTCAAACACGTTTCCAACCATATACAACAAGCATTTACAAGCTGACATTGACACCTTTCAACTTACCCACACAGTAAACGACATCGTCGCAACCAGTCTTCAACAGCTCACCGAAAATTTAGCACTAAAAATGGAAAATGTTGTCATTTTAAATTTATTAGGCTTTAAACTTCTATTTGTTGAAAGAATCAACGGATTTGAGTTCATTACATCTCCGCTGTATATGCAACTTTGTCCTCAGGTTTGATATTATGTTAAGGAGAAAAGAAAAGAAACATCAAAAGCAAATAATAACAATCGATTCAGAAATGAAGTACATGGACCACCAATAACCAATAATCACAGCCAGATCTGTTTTGTTTTGTTGTTCAAGCTTCGAAACGAGTGAAATGATAAAATTATATGCCAAGGAAATGCATTAAGATTTACAATGATGGTAGAAATAAAATTCATTTGAATCCAATATCCAATACATCATATGAATATGATTGGTCATCAACAATGTCACATAAATGTGATTATACCCAGTGTACTGTGTACATGCCATTCTGATTCACTCCGAAACACAATCTCTTCCATTTATTTCTCTCACTGAAACCAAAAGTCAACTAAAACATCCCTTGGTGTAGGGAAAGTACCTTACCTCGCCATCCTTATTGTTGAGCCAAAATACCAATAATCTCCATTTATACGGGGACTTTTAAAGGATTGTGAAACACGATATCTAGGGTCTTTCATAGACATGTTATTAATTTAAATAATACAGTACATAATTCATAGATTTCTTCTATTGCATCTTTGTTTTAGTCCAATTTTCCATTGGAAGGAAACTTATCAACTCGAGAACAATAGTTTGTGTGTGAATCATGTGCAAGGTTCTGCAGAGAAATAAAGAAAAATATCTTAGTTTACAGCCGAATAATAAAATAATGCTTCAAGAATTTGGAAGATGAGGTAAGAAAAAGAAGATTATCTGCATACCTGCTCCTGAGAGCGGAAATGCATAAAGGGTGTGTAATATAGAAAGTTTGACACCCTAGAGGTATATATATCTGCATACCTGCAATTGAGATGAGATAAATTTAAACAGTTCATTTTCAATAAAGTGCATAGTCTAGTACAATAGAGATCTGGGTTGTCTACAAGAAAGAACATACTTCTCAATTTGTCGCATCAAGTGGCTTTTATCCCACAAATCAGCACGTGATAGATAACCCCACCTAATGTAGGCAGATACAGCAGGTTAATAACAAGCATCTGGAATAAATAACTGAATTGCAAGAGAAATGAACATATATGTTGATTACTAGGATGAGCGTTTTTTCCTCTCTTGAAACAAAGACAAATAGGAACAAAAAAATGTTTTACAACATTTAAAAGGCTTAAAATCAGAATTGCTGAGACAAAACAAGTTCACATGCGTTAGAGATGTATTGTATCAGTTGGATTAGCCCTGTACTGTCAGTAAAGTGCTGAACTGAGCGCTAGACTGCTGGTTATGTTAACTGTGTTGTGACTTAACTGTATCAGTCAAGATAACTAGTGTTTTAACAGATAGCTCTTGTTATAAATATAACAGACAGCTAGTTATGATAGCTGGAACAACTTCAACAACAAAATGTGATGTTGACAGAGTTGAGTAAAACTGTGAAAGGGCTTAGAGTTTATGGAAAGGAATTGTTAGAGAAGTCATCAGAGGACTCTCACTTTGATGAGTAAAGAAGGTAGAATTACCCATGTTTGAATGTGAAGACCTAGTGGCGTAGATTACGCATGCCAAGATCTACTTTGACACCAGAAATACACCTAAGGATATAAAACTTAAGCTCGCTAGACTAAGCATGGAAGGTCACACTATTTAATGGTTTAATCTACTAATTGAGACAAAAGATGAGTTATCTTGGCAGAAGTTATAGGATTTGATCGTAGACAACTGGATAATCCATTTGAAGAGTTGACAACTCTATGCTATTACATGTGACATCAATTGTTCTGTGGCATAGGCCGAGTCACAATCAAATTCTGACGCTTGAACTGTTATTCTCTTAAGTAGAAAAAGTTCCACCTTGACTATTATCTACAACTTTTGAGCTAGTGATAAGAATTCGATTCCACAATTGATATCAAAGGTAATGTCACGAGCTCGATTCCTAGTGGGACAATTCCTGAGGTAGATTTTTGCAGGTGACATCAATTTCCCGTGACATAGGTTAGGTGAGCCAAATCACAATTAAATCGTGACACTTGGACTACTAAGCTTTTAAGTAGATAGAGTTACGCCCTAACTATTACCTATAACTTTTGTCTACTGATAAACACTTGATCCAACATATGCCAACTGAGAGTTGTGGAAGTTCAAAAAAGCTTTTGAACTATTTTCCTCACAGGTGGGTCGTTCACCCAAAAAGCAAAACCTTGGTTATTTTATGAGTGGGATGAAACCCCACATATGAAGAAGGGATCGTACATTGAATCCAAATCTAGGATGCAATTGATGAGGTCGGTCAAGTACATTGTGGATGGATTTATGTGGGGATGATGCTGAGCAACATAGGAAGGGAAAAGGAGGTTTCACTCTTTGGATGGGGGTAACCTGATATAAATATAGAATTACTAAGAATATCCTCAATATCTCCATAATAATTAGGAGAAAAATATGTTTAGAATCTTTTTATTCATTTCAACATATTTTTATTTCTTTATTTTAGAGAATTTGACTATTACAATTGAACCCGGTGCTGAACAAAATTACTAAACCAATTCCACAACTAGATTGCTAAAAGGACGATCCAGAAAAAATCTTATGCAGTTTTAACATGACAACCACATAAATAACATCTTGATGCCAACACAGAACCTCAACTAAATTATCTTCAGTGGAATGTTTATCCAAAATAGTTCTCCAAACAATGAAAGACTTGATTGGAAGGATGTCTTTATTCGACACCAACTTTAACTACTTGGACTAACAAGTAATAAGACGATAAAAACTGATAAGCTTCCTAATTCTTTGACACCAAAGCCTCTATTTTTGAAAATGGCAACGGGCCTAATTCTTTAATAAGAATATAAGCGGGTTTCTTCAAAATAAAGGTTTTTGTGGAAAAGTGAATATACTTATATGACAAGTAACTGTTACATTACAATCAGAAGGTATAAATAGAATAGGAGATAAAAATCAGAAAAAATAATTATTCCTATAACTGTTGTAACAAAAAAGACGGAAAGAAGGAAAAGCATCATATTCTAATTAGATCAAATCCTAATATTAACAGCAAAAATCAGATCTCATTAATTCTAATTGATATCCATATATCGAATCCCTTGATCCATATTTCTTTCCTTAATTATCACCAATACATATCAACATTAATTCCATATCAGAATACAACACTCTCCCTCATGTTGGGTCATAGATGTCAATCATGTGCAACTTGGATCTCAAGTTCTCATAGTTTGCTCTGGGTAGAACCTTTGCCAAAATGTCAACAGTTTGATGACTAGGAGTTTGCACAAGGTTAATTATCCCACCAATCTTCTTTATGAAATGACAAACGATTTCCACATGTTTTGTTCTATTATGATGCACACGATTTTTTGCAATGCTAAAAAACTTTATTATCGCATAACAAACTCATGGCATAATTGGCAGGGACCTAAATCTCCTCAAGCATTCTTCTATCCACATTCGTTCACAAATTCCTGGGCCATGGATCTGAACTTAACTTCTGCACAACTCCTAGCAAAGTTTTCTACTTCTCCAAGTAACTAGGTTCCCTCAAATAAATGAGCAGTTCCCACTAGTTGGTGTTCTATCAATTATTAATTGGCCTAGTCTGCATATGTAAATATTTACTTGAGTTCTTCTTGAAATACAATTATGCAACCCTATTCTAGGTGCTTTTTTAAGGTACTATAAGATGAGGCTTACAATTCTAATGGTTGTCTCTTTAGGGTCATTCATATATCGACTTACCATGCTAGCAGGGTGACCAATGTTAGGTCGAGTGTTACATAAGTCACCCAATCAGTCTTTGGTACCTTCCTTTGTCAGTGGGTGAACTCTCTTTTTCCAATTCTACATTGGATTCTACATGTGTATATGCTAGTCTACAACCCAACATTCTTGTTTATTAAGAGCAAATCCAATACAAACTTATTTTGAGATATGTAGATTCCATGTTTGGAGCGCACCACATCCATCCCAACCCAAGGAAGTACTTCAATTGACACAGGTCCTAAATCTCAAACTTCTGTTTAGATACGTGGAATGTTGATTCCATCTTTGTGGTTGTTGACATGAAAACCAGTAGAAGGATTACCTTTTTCAGCAAGTGTAGCAGTGGAAAAGTTCGTAGTAGCATTTTGAAGATCTTTCTCAGGTAATTTGTGAAAATTGCATCTACTCTTTGCTGAGTGGTTAGGATTTAGGTGCATTTTTTGTATCAACAATAGTTTTTGTATGAACATGACTACCCGTATAAAGTGGCTTCAAATCTGTGCACTTCCAAGAAGTACATCATGTCTCCCTTGTGGTGGAACTTGAGTTGATGTACTCATTGACCATAGGGAAAGTAATCTTTTGTCAAAGTCAAATAGTTTGATTTATACCATGAGGAGAAGTGAATATATTTCACTGATATAATTGAGGTATAAAGAGGAATAAGAGAATAATTATGTAAATTAATTTTTGGTTTAAATATCAAGAAAATAATTATTCCTACAACAGTTGTAGCTAAAAAAGAAAGATGGAAATTGAACATATTCTAATTACATCAAATCCTAATATTAATAACATTAACTGAACAATATTAGTTATGATTGTCCTTGGTCGAAAGGAAAAATTTGAATGAAAGAAAATTTTTATTCAATTAAATTAATTGAAACATTACCTCTATATATAGAGAACTCTAACCCTAAAGTAATTATTATAAAGAGATCTCTAGCATCTTCCATAGCTTCTAACAACTTCTAGTAGTACATTTAATATCCTACAAACAACCCTCCCCCTCGAGTTGGTGAATGGAATCTATCATTCCTAGCTTGCATGTAAGATCATGAAATTATTCAGTGGGAAGATCTTTTGTAAACAAGTATGCTAATTGAAGCCCAGATGGGACATAAGAAGTGGTGATAATGTCGCTATCCAGTTTCTCTTTGATAAAGTGTCGATCTATCTTTTTATATGTTTGGTCTTATCATGTTGAACTGAATTGTGAGCAACGCTAATAGCTGACTTATTATCACAATAAAGAATCATAGACTCTTCACATGCCACTTTAAGATCTCTTAGAATAATTCTCAACCATAACAATTTACACACCCCATGTGCCAATACTTGGAACTCAGCCTCTGCACTAGATCTTGTAACACCATTTTGTTTCTTACTTCTCCAAGTCACCAAATTTCCACCCAAGAACATGCAATATCGTGAGGTGGATTTCCTTTCTATGACAAACCCTACATAACCTGCATCAGTATACACTTCCATTCTTAATTTTTATTCCTCTTGAACAATAATTCCCTTCTTGGACATGTCTTCAAATATTGAAGGATTATGTTCAGACCTTGTAAATGTCTCTGCCTTAGATCATGCATGAAACGACTAACTACACTCACAACATAGGCTATCTCAGGTCTGGTTTGAGCTAAGTAAACGAGCTTCCCCACAAGTCTTTGATATTAGCCTTATTCACAGTAGAATTGCTTTCATCACTTTCAATTCTATGGTTTTGTTCTACAGGAACTTCAATTGTCATGCAATCAATTTTACCTGTTTCTTTCAAAAGATCAAGAATATACTTTCTTTGAGAGATACATGTCTTTCTGTTGCATAATCAAGAGAATTATTCTGTAATTAAGTGCAGATTTCATTATCTATTTATTAGGACAGATTTGTTAGTGATTTGATTTGATTTGTACAGCTTTAATCGCCCATTATTTCTTGCTTTCATTACCTATTATTTCTTTCCTTAATTAGGTTGTAAATAGTCTATAAATTGAGACTGTAATCACATTTGTAAATCACATCAGAAATACATTTCATCTATTTCTTTCAATTTGGTATCAGAACTCCAGATATGGGAGACTCTGCTTCTACAATCTCTTTTATTAGCAGCCTTCATTGCTGCAATTATGTTTCTGGGCAGTCTTCATTGCTGCAATTATTTTTCTTTAGACAGCCTTAATTGCTGCAACTCTTTTCCTTATCTTTTCTCCATTGACCACCACCTTGCACCATTGACCGTTACTGCCACCACCATTGACCATCGCCGACCACCACCGACCTCTGATCGCCAGAAACTGTAGTCGGCCGCTGGAAAACTTTTCCGGCAAACTTATTTTGTGAAGAGGATCAAATTTTGCCAATCTGCAAAACTCAGTTGGTTTTGAGATCTCATGGGCTCCCTTGGTAAGACATCTAGCTATTGTTCCTTCACTATGAGTAGTAAGAGTCTGTAGTTTCTTATCCTTTAATGCTTCTAGTACTGAAAATATATGGATTATAGACTCTGGTGCTATGGATCATATGACACCTCATTCCTCTTCTTTTTCATCCTACACTGCTTTATATGGTAACCAATATATTACTGTTGCTAATGGTTCCAATACCCCCGTTACTGGTCGTGGTAACATTCACCTTCAACCTTCATTTCCTATAAAAAATGTGCTTCATGTTCCCAAACTATCCAATAACCTCTTGTCTATTCAAAAGCTTACCCAAGATTTAAATTGTGCAGTGGTATTTTTTCCTTCCCGTGTGTTTTTCAGGATTTTGCCACAGGGAAGACTATTGGAATTGCTAAAGAGCAGGACAGGTAATATTATTTATAGCATGAAGAAAATAAAAACTGTGCTAGACTACAGACACACACTACTAATCTTCAGCAAGGCCATGAATCTTGGTCATCCTCTCAAATATGGCTTCAACACAGACGTCTTGGTCATCCTCCATTTAGTGCCCTAAAGTCCTTATTTCCTGTTTTATTTACAGAAGTGCTTGCTGAGTCTTTTCATTGTGATGTTTTTCAGTTTGCTAAACACCATCGAACAACTTTTCTTCCCAATGGTAATAAAAGTTCTAAACCTTTTGATCTTATTCATTCAGATGTATGGGGACTTTCACCTATTCCTAATATCTAGGGTACAAAATGGTTTGTTTAATTTATTGATGATTGTACTCGGGTTACCTGAATATTCCTCATGAAAGATAAGTCTAAGTTTTTCACCTGTTTGTAAAGTTTTACAGAATGATTCAAACACAATTTGAAAGTCCAATTAAGAGATTGCGTTTTGACAATGGAAGAGAATATGTGAACCAAAACCTCTCCATATTCCTTCAGGAAAATGGAGTTGTTTATGAATTAACCTGTGTGGACACTCCTCAATAAAATGGAGTTGCTGAAAGGAAAAATCGTCATCTCCTTGAGGCTACTAGAGCTTTACTTTTCCAAATGTCTGTTCCTAGATCTTATCAGGGGTAAGCAGTTATAACTGCCACTTATTTTATTAATAGATTACCCTCTTGGGTTCTAGAGGGTGTTACTCCTATTCAACTTATGACCACATTCTGTCCTTCTATTCCCATGTTGACTAGTCTTCAAAATCGTGTCTTTGGTTGTCCTGTTTTTGTCCATGTTCATAGTCCTTATCGGGGTAAGTTAGATCCTCGCGCCATCAAATGTGTCTTCATCGATTATGCCCCCAACAAAAAGGGGTACAAATGTTGTCACCCTCAAAGTCGTAAGGTCTATGTTTCCAAGGATGTCACCTTTCATGAAACAGAGTCTTTCTTTCCTAGTTCTCAGCTTAAGGGGAAGAGTATTCAAGAAGCTGAGAATCTTGAGTGGCCACCTTTTCCTTTGTTGCAGGATTTCATTCTTAGGGAGGATGACAAAGACCCTGCACCAACATCATTACCAGGGAAGAATAATGATGACAAATATTTTGGAAAACAAAATCAACGAAGGCAACAAGAACCCGTACTGGTTGAACAACAACTTCAATTGTTCGAACCAGAAGTAAGAACTCATACCTGTGAGACTCTTGAGGACACCTTAAATACTACTTTTGAACCTAACCTAAATGATTTACCTATTGCCTTGAGAAAAGAAAAAATATCTTGTGCCAAATATCCTATATCCCAATTTGTGTCTACAGAAAAACTTTCTTTGCAGCATCGGAGTTTTCTTTCAGCTATTGATTTTATTAGAATCCCTACATCAGTACAAGAAGCCTTAAAAGATGAGAACTGGATTCAATCCATGAATGAAAAATGAGCACATTAGAAAGGAATGAGACTTGGGAGATTGTAGATAGACCAAAAGATAAGAAGGCAATGGGTTGTAGGTGGATATACACAGTTAAGTACAAGTCTGATGGCACACTGGATCGGTATAAAGCAAGGTTGGTTGCAAAAGGGTCTACTCAAACCTATGGGATCGATTATGAGAAGACTTTTGCTCCAGTAGCAAAAATGAATATAGTCAGGATTATTCTCTCCCTGGCAGCACATTTGGTTGGGTGATGCATGAATTTGATGTTAAAAATGCCTTCTTGCATGGAAGCTTGGAGGAAGAAGTATACATGGAGATTTCACCTGGTTATGGTGCTGTTAATGAAGGGAATAAGGTGTGTAGAATTAAAAAGGCCCTATATGGTCTTAAATAATCACCTCGTGCTTGGTTTGGAAGGTTTACTCAAGCTATGGTATCTTTGGGGTACCGACAAAGCCAAGGTGACCATACTCTATTTATAAAACATTCTTATAATGGTAAACCCACCTTACTTTTGGTCTATGTAGATGATATGATTATTACAGGTGATGATGAGATTGAGAAACAAACTTTGAATGAGAGACTGGCCGCTCAATTTGAGATGAAAGATCTTGGGAAGCTGAAGTACTTCCTTGGGATAGAGGTTGCTTACTCTAGACAGGGCATCTTTATTTCTCAAAGAAAATACATCATTGATCTCCTCAAAGAGACTCGTAAGTTGGGTTGCAAGACCACTGAAGTGCCAATAGAGCAAAATCATAGGATTAGGAATGATGAGAAAAATCCAAAGGTGGAGAAGACACAATATCAAAGACTTGTGGGAAAACTCATTTATGTATCACACACTAGACCAGACATAGCTTATGCAGTTAGTGTGGTTAGCCAATTCATGCATGATCCCAGAGAAAGACACTTGCAAGCAATAAATAGAATTATTCAGTACTTAAAAGCCTCTCTAGGGAAAGGATTGCTATTAAAAAAAGGGGAAAACTTATCCATGAAAATATATACTGATGTTGACTATGTAGGACCAATTGTTGATAGGAGATCCACCACAGGCTATTGCATGTTCCTGGGTGGAAATCTGGTGACATGGAGGAGCAAGAAACAAAATGTAGTTACAAGATCAAGAGCAAAAGCAGAATTTAGAGCCATGGCTCAAGGGGTTTGTGAACTATTATGGATGAAGATCATACTCAATGATCTCAAAATAAAATATGAAGTTCATATGGGTTTGATGTGTGATAATAAATCCACCATCAGAATTGCACACAATCCAGTTCAACATGACCAAACAAAGCACGCAGAGATAGACCGACATTTCATTAAGGAGAAGTTGGATAATGGTCTTATAGCCACCGAGTACATCCCTTCAAGACTCCAATTGGCAGATAAGTTTACTAAGGGACTTCCCACAAAAGAGTTCAAAGATCTTAGTTGCAAGATGAGAATGATAGATATACATTCACCAGCTTGAGGGGGAGTGTTGCATAATCAGGAGAATTATTCTGTAATTAAGTGCAGATTTCATTCTCTATTTATCAGGACAAATTTGTTAGTGATTTGATTTGATTTGTACAACTTTAATCACCCATTATTTCTTGCTTTCATTGTGACCATCTACGAGTCGAGTCAACGAATCTCCCACGAGTCTACATAGACTCTCGAGTTTGACAACCTTGGACCAAATATCAACATTAGGCTATAGCACCCTTGTTGGAAGAAATCTTGTAGTTGGAGAAGCAAAAAAAGAAAGTATTGTAGCAGGAAGTCATGCAGAAGCTGATTTAGAGCAGTGACTCATGGAATTTGTCAGGTGTTATGGGTGGAAAAAGTTCTAAAAGAGTTGAAGGCTTTAAATACCCCGCCAATAAAGTTGTATTATTATAACAAGCCTGCTATATCTATTGCATACAACCTAGTTCTGCATGATAAGACCAAGCATGCAGAAGTTGACAAACACTTCATCGGATAGAAGATAGAAAGGGGACAACTCTATTACTTATGTTCACACTGCAGAACAATTAACAGTCATCATAACCATAGGATTCTACCCAGGAAACTCTGACAGCATAACCAACAAGTTGGCAATGGAAGATATCTTCAAGTCAGCTTAAGGGGAGTGTTGATAAAGTGTCAAAAAAGGACTAACTCTATTTGATTCCATGAAAATATTCCTCTAATTAAGTTAAATTTTGTATTTATTTTGTTTCCATGAATAGCTAGTAACTATTTTGTTCCTTTCTAGTTTAGCCTTCATTTTGGTAATTCATTATTGTGATATTTTCTTACCTTTGTTTAGGATATAGTTTCCCTATTTTACGATATCACTTGATGTAATTCCCCTTTATAAAAAGGAGGAATGTCTGCCAGTTATATTCATTGAAAAAAATACTCCATATTTTCAACTTACACATATAAGTTACATCCTAAGAATTGAGGCAGGCAATTAAGGAGATTCCAACAGTACCCTTGACCAAGGAACTTAAGTTCCACCAAGGCAGACCAAGAACAAAAAATAGTTTATATGATGATGATGGGAGTGCCAAAGATTGAAAGAACAGGACCTGCATATGACATTTTTAGCAAACAGGGCAACTATCTTAAGGTTTAAGGAACTCAGGCCCATTATCCAAACAAGGGTATAGCTCAGTATATATAAGCTATATAAGCTATATATGTGTGTGTATAAAAGATCTGTGGCAGAAATAAAGCCTAGTATGATGAAGAATTTGTATATCAACAGGCCTCTTCTTTGAACTTACCTTTTATTGAAGAGATCCCCATCTGCCTCCAGCATTGGAGCAATTTTTACATCTAGTATTTGCATAACGTCAAGTAATTTCTGCATGCTTTGACTAAGATTTTCATTGTCCATGTTAGTTGCAGCAACAGTCTTCAACTACACAAAAAATCTAAATATCAATATTAACAGAAATATTACTGCGCAGTCTTTAATAATTATTCATATTAAATTTGTCTTCGTTCAATTATGGAAATAAAACAAGTAACACAATGCAAATTCAACAACAACAAATTCAATAAGAATTCTCACAGTAGAATCAGAAAAATCAACATGTATACAAATTCTCAGAACAGAAAATCAATGAATTACCTCTTATGCAGAATATTATTTGTCCTTCATTGATGTCTATTCATGGTTCAATTCGATTTTTCCTATAAAGTGTAAAGCTAATACACTGTCTTCCAAACTTTTAAGCCAATGGTTAAATTACAGCTTAACTCAGAAATAGAAAATGTTCACTTTGATTGGAATGGAGAACATTCACCATTCACTACCGTTTTAGCTAATCATGGTATTTCTCATAGACTCATCTGTTCTCGTACGCACCATCAAAATGGTGTAGTTGAAAGAAAACATAGACACATTGTTGATTTGAACCTCACCTTACTGTATCATGCTTCTCTTCCTTTGCAATTTAGGGATTATGATTTTACCACTGTTGTATATCTTATTAATAGTTTGCCTATAGCTTCTCTTAAGTGTTCCATTATTAGTATTCTTTTTAATAGGGATATTGACTTTCATTTCCTCAAAGCTTTTTGGTTGTGCTTGTTTTCCTCTACTGAGAGCTTACCATTCTCATAAACTTCATTTTATTCTTGAGGAATGTTTGTTCTTAGGGTACTCTCTCAGGCTGTAAATGTCTCATCTACTGGAAAATATATATCTCAAGATATTGTTTAATGAACATAGGTTTCCTTATGCTAATATTTTTCCTACTGCACCTAACGCTGTCAGTAATCTTAATTCTTACATTAGTTTTATTAAAGGAAAAGAAAGAATAGGGTAAATCCCTTGTGTATATTGAGCACATAGGGTTATGTTTATATAGGAAAAAGAAACATATGGGCTAAGCCCATTACATAAATATGAGATATCTAATAATATCTATAATATCTCATAATATCAAATAATATCTAATTATATCTAATAATATCTAACACTCCCCCTCAAGCTGGTGCATATAGATCATATGTACCCAGCTTGTTACAAATGTAATCAATCC
>Ga0123342_1004843_pt1 | contig 20154 bp, 8 predicted proteins | sample Turbeawhitnodule_FD_89960 | JGI IMG/M metagenome (GOLD analysis project Ga0123342, IMG submission 89960) | Root nodule microbial communities of legume samples collected from Mexico - Turtle bean Mexico white nodule | ecosystem: Host-associated > Plants > Roots > Nodule | place: Mexico: Nepantla... | reverse complement strand
TGAAAGAGTGCGTAATAGCTCACTGATCGAGCGCTCTTGCGCCGAAGATGAACGGGGCTAAGCGATCTGCCGAAGCTGTGGGATGTCAAATTGAATCGGTAGGGGAGCGTTCCGCCTTAGAGGACCGTTGGTGTCAGTTAGGTGGTCTGTGGTCTTTTGTTGCTCTCCATGGTGCTTTCGGATTAATAGGTTTTATGTTACGTCAATTTGAACTTGCTCGATCTGTTCAATTACGACCTTATAATGCAATCGCATTCTCAGGTCCAATTGTTGTTTTTGTTTCTGTATTCCTTATTTATCCACTGGGTCAGTCTGGTTGGTTCTTTGCTCCTACTTTTGGTGTAGCAGCTATTTTTCGATTCATCCTCTTTTTCCAAGGATTTCATAATTGGACATTAAACCCATTTCATATGATGGGATCTCTGCATACATAAATGTTCTCACAACAAAAACCATCATTAAGATGAGTCTTATTTACCACATAAATTATTATTTATTTTAAGAGATAAATATCAAAGAAAAACAGAAAAAATTAAGAATATATAAGTTAATAGACAAAATCACACATATATGGTGAAACTTTGTTCAGTTCAGGATGAACCAGTCTTAAGAGTTGATTAATGATGTGTGGAGCTCTATCTGGATTGGGTGGGGGGGGATTTGGAATCACAAGAATTTTATAGCTTTCAACAGTGGTGACCGACATGTCTGAAGTGTGCGTTTTGATGCAAGCTAAGGTTTGGTCTTGAATTTCTGCAAATTCACATTCTGCTCTGTTTCCCTTTTCTAGTTGGTGTTTGGAATCCTTAGAATGTGAGTTTGGTCGTTTGATGTGCTGTTAGATTTTTCTTGTAAGATTAGCGATCAAGAGTGTTAGGTCGGAATTTTGTGCTAGTATCTGATTATTGTTTTCTGTATTATATATTTAATTGTTATTATCGATAAAAAAAATACTCACATGATAAAAAAAATACAGAAAATGCTTATAAACCAAAACACATTAAGCAGTGAGGAAAATAACACATACAGATAAAAGAAGGGGAAATTAATTAGAATAGTCAAACACTCATATCCTAAATAAAATTTAATTTAAATTTATTACATGTAATAATTTCGATTTTAATGTTGATTCCATCTAAATTAAATAGATTAAATATGTGTATATAATGTGATCTAATTTAAATTTAAAATCGATGCAAACTATATATATGTAAATCACTTATATATAATTAAATGAATATGAATTTCAATTAATTATATTGAATTTAAGATTTAGATTTGATATTGACGTAATTGGAAAATCGAATTTAACCCAATAGAGTAAATTAATTGTGCTCAATTAACTGGATCCCACAATCAAAAAATAATATTCTCAAACACTTTGTATTTTCTTTAAGTAATGAATCTTCTTGAAATGTGGCTTATATATCATGTGTATACAACAATTTTTCCCGCAATATTAGCTGGTGTTTCAACATTACTTTTTCTGTTATGTTTCATTAAGTTGATTTTTGACATGACAATATATTCCGTTGACTGTTTGATGACAAGTTTTCCTAATTTTTTATTGGAATAATTCATCAAAAGTATATTTCGCTAAACAAGTAATTTTATAAATACTAAGTCTATTAAACTCTATTGCATTAAAACTTTAGTAAGAAAACATATAATAGATTTTATTCGAGTAAATTTTGGTTAGTCGAGTCTCTGATATATTATTAGATTAATAGTATTTTAATAAAAACAGAGTAGAATTATAGCTTCTTTATTTTAATTATCATTTTAAGTTAAAAGCCGATATGAAAAAATAGAGTAATTACTTAATTTTAATTATCTTTTGAAATTATTAAAAGCCGATGTAAAAAAATATAGTAATTACAAATGACAAATCACACAGACATATATAAGTAAGATGCATATATGTACAATTACAATCGCGGATAGTTCATGGAAGAAGATAATAAATTAAAATTCCTACAACAAATTGTGAATTTGTGCACCATTTGTTCATAGTATATTTAATTGATTTTTTATTGAATTTTGATTTCATTAAGAAAATATGCTAATTTACATTATTTGATTCCAAACTATACTAACATGCTAAGCAACTTCAAGTATATACTAATCTTGTTTTAGATTTTTTTTAAATTTTAATTTTAATGAAACATGTGTTTTTTTAATGGAAAATATGTTTTTCAAAAAGTTTCATCCACACTTTAAATTGAGAAAAATCTAGTAAATAGAGAGGGGATCCACCCACTCCATATGTTCAAATTTATAAAAGTAATTAACTAAGCACATCAATATTGTATTAAAAAAAACAAAAAAAAAGACTGTTATAATTTTTTTTATCTACAATAAAAATAAATAAATAAATAGGAACCACTTCAGGGATAGTCCAACCCTTATACATAAATACCTGACAATAAATTTCTATTAGATCACCTACCTACCAATTTAGCAAAGAGATTATCAGACCAACACTACCCAACTTTAATGAATCAACCTCATACAAGTCATAGGATTTAAAACCCAACTAGAATACGGGAAATATGAAATTTAAAAAAACACTTTAATCACTATGACAAAAAATTTCAATGATATTTATAACACTTAGTTAACATATTACGACAATTTTTTCACTTCATAAATGATTAATTTAACTTATTCACAATAAATGTTATATAATTTATGATAGTTGAAGGTTTCAATTTACTTTTAAAGTTTGCTATATATTTATAATAGTAAATAAGCTAAAGTTACCTTGGCTTTGGTTAAACTTACATTGATTAAAAATATTCCTATACCATTATTTAATATATTCCTGAATGGAAATTTCTAATTAGGTGTAATTAGATGCATGCTTAATAAAATATTTAACTTGTCTGGTGAGAAATTTGTGTAAAACTTCAATAAATAATTATATGTTGGATTTTAACGTGATTAAGTTTTTTTTTGTATTAATACTCATAGTGGTAAAGTTTTTCGTCCTCTTCATGGTTTTGCTATTTGTGGAGGTATTTTCCGTGGGAGTATGATGGAATTTATTGGTGTTTGCTCTGTATTTCTTGAAGCTCAGACTGATATGGTTGCTGAGTTTTATGAAGTTATACATGTTTTTGCTTTAGAGGAAGCTCAAAAGATGAGACTTACTAATGTCTGACTTGAATGTAATTATGCATTGGTTTGTTTGTATTGTGTTTATTGCTAGGATTAATATTCTGATTTTGTGAATGCTTCGTAATCGATGAAATACTTGTCTTAATTACTGTGTGAAAATCAGGTTTAGGGTTTTTTCATATTTTTTGTGAATAGAATGTGTGTGCTGATAAGTTGACTAATATAAGATTTATTCATAGAAAATCATTTCATTGTATAATAGGCTTCTATCTAGTTTCTTAGAATTTTTTTATGAGTAGGTATAGTCTACCTATATATCGTTTTTGTTAACATATGTATTTTGGTCTAGTTTTCATATTTTTGTATTTTTTTTAATAATATTTTTTTCATGTGATGACGATTGTTGTTACCTGAGGTGTTGCTGAAATGTCAAGTTGCATAATGATGCCTAATATGAAAGTTTTTATAAAAAAAAATATCATTACTTTTGAAAATTTATCATTAATTGTTTTTCCACATTTATTCTTGAACATTTTAATTTTACATATTTTACTGAATTTTTAAATTTTAGCAATATATCATAAAAACGACACCGTTTCATAAAATTGAAAACAAAAGTTTGGTTTTTATGAAAGTTCAAAACATTGATAGTAAAATATACCAAAAAAAAATTGAATGATAAATTTTTTAAAATAATAATAACTGAAATATGCATTTAAGTGAAAATTTCTTCTTCCTCCGAACAAAGTGACCGAGGATAGAAATTATTCAACGAGTCATTAATCTCTAAGCTGAAAACTTGTATAATTTCATGATTTTTTTTTCTCACATTAATGTCCATCAGGATCGTACATAAGTTTGTTATTCATCAAAATCACAATATTCGTCTTGAACGTAAAAGTAATCTATTTTTTAAAAGATGAGGATTGAAAATTATCATAAAGAGATAGGCAGAATAATAATGAATTAAAAAACCATATCGTTAATGAAAGCATATAAAATCTAAAAGACAAGACATGTGTTTGAACTTGCGCTCTACAAAATATTAAAAATTGATTTCATTTTGTAAATCAGAACAAATTGTTTTAGTATACTTCAAATAGATTGAGGAAAATGGTTTTAATTTTTTTTAAATTAAAATTCATAACTAACAGAAAATGCTTTTAATATTTAATTATTTTTTATGATTAAAAACTATCAGAAAATAAATTGCTAGAAAATGTCAATCATATAATTATTTCCCGTGTATTTCACTAAAAAAAATGTAAAACTCATATTTTCTCCATAGCATTTTTATCAGATCAAACATATTTTTCATTTGTAACTTTTCTCCATCTCTTCTTTTTCTTGGCCAAATAAAGTTTGCCACACACCATAAAAAAAAACATGTCAGAAACTGAAACTAGTCGACATCAACACATGAATGGCAATGATGAACAATAATATTAACAATTATAAGTCATCACAAGCCCTAATAAGAAGTAAAAAAAAGCAAAAACAAAAATAGGCACGTGGTGTAGGTTATAACCTCGTACTATCGTACAGAATATAAATTAGGAAAAGAGGATGAACATGTCTCACGTTACACTGATTTCACGCCATTCCAAATGTAGAATTTGATAAGGAAAATTGTGCTTTTGACGGCGCATTAATTCATCTTTATCCTTTATTTTATTTCTTCAGAAGTGACATATACTACTCATGAGGATTGAATGAGTTCTTGGATGGTGGATCAGAGAGCCAGAGTCCTGATATAGTTCAATAGTAGCAAGCATGAACCTCCGTAAAAAAAGGTAGGTTTCTACATTTTTCTGTCCAATAATTATGATATAAACTATTCCAGTTCTTTCTTCAAAAAAGAAAACAAAACAAAAGTTCTCTATAGTTCAAACATACAAATACGTTGGGTCATCAATAAAGCAATTATGACCATACTGATTAATGGAGTCCAGGTTAAATTCACGACTTATCTTCAACGATATCAATTCTAATAAACAGCAATGGAAGAAAAGAGTTTAAACCAACTAAAAGAAGATAAAGAGATTTATACTAAATCTTAACAAAAAGTAAGAAAGGATATAAAAATTTATATTATTTTTTACCTTATACTTTCTTGATCTATTTCACGTACATAGTAAATTATTTCCTTTTTAATACTACTACTTATTTTACATGGTTGAAGAAAATATTTTAGTTAAAGAGTTAATATCAAATGTAAGAGTTCACCTTAATGTCTCTCTTTGGAATAACTGAGGTTTTATGTCCAAAATGAATTGTTGAAGATCTCACATCGACTAAAGATTAGAGTCTTTTATTGTATATAAGTGGGTACAAACCTCAATCCTAGAGTTGGTTTTATGGAGTTGAGTTAGACTTAAAGTTCACTTTGTAACATGATATCAGAATCATTTTCGAATCTATCCTAACGAGTATTTGTTGACCTTATCAGATGATATTTGTGTTCTAACAAGTTTTTTGGAAAGATTATGGTAAAAATTATAGATAATGAGTTCAGGTAATTTGGCGTTTCAATTTATTTAAATTTATATTTTTAGATGTATTTTTCACGTTCAAAGAAAAGAATAGGAAAACAATGAGAATATTGAGTTATATGCTTATTAACAGGAAATGTATTATGGTATCAAATCTGTGCATATGCACAGTAATCATTATTGATAAATTTTATTTCAATATTATTAAAAAAAAAAGTGATTAGTGAGAAAAACATGGAAGGACTACTTATAGGTATCATGTGGAGATATGTTCTTGCATGAAGTAAGAAGAGAGTAGAAAGACCACGTGAGGTTGAAATGTTTAAGAGAATTTGCCCACATGATATGTCAGTGTTCCCCTAATTATCAATGATTTGACATGTCAAATTACTTACCCTTTTTTTTTTCTTCTTAGTGACTTTAAACATACAATAGAGCTTTCTATTTGAAGTTAAATAAAATTCATGGTGAAGTAATGACATATTAAAACTAAATCTCTTTTTCCTCAAAATCGGACAAGCTAAAGGAATAACATTTTTTTAAATTGCGTATAATTTTTAATAATTATATATACTAGTTAAATAATTATATATACTCGTTAAATTGAATTATTTCAATCATCATTGCAACATATTCAATCTGTGAAAACATTGAAATTTTCACTACAACAAAATTTTTAGGTCCAAGTTAACCCAAACTATGAAGATATTTTAAAAAGAATTTAAAATGCATTAATTTGAAGTAATTCAATTAGTCTAATAAAATTATAGAATTTAAATTTCTTTTAAAATTATTTATCCAAACAACGTATTTTATCATAAAATATTTTCAATTTCCTAAAAAATAAATTGATAAAATTAGATAATATTTTATAAATTGAAAAATTATTTAGTATTTAAAATAGTTGCTATCATTAATAAAAATTTATAATTTCTAGATTGATTTTTAATATTAGTTATTATTACAAAGTGAACTTTAAGTTTAACTCAACTTCCATAAAACCGGCTCATGAGGTGAGATTTACATCCACTTATATATAATGAATTGTCATCATATCTAGTTAATGTGCGATCTCCATTAGTTACTAACAACTTTAGATATAAATTAGTCATTAATTAAATTAAAGATTAAGTTAGAATCTAAAGTAGTTAGTATATACAACCTTAGTAACTAATGTTAGATAGCAATTTAGAAACTATTCTATAAATTTTTATTAATAATATAAATTATTTTAAATACCAGTAATTTTTTTTAGTTTATAAAATAGTATCTAACTTAACCCTATATAATAATTAATTATTTTTCCGTCACTAAAATAATTGATATTTAATAATGTTTTTAGTGTAACTATGGTAGAGATAATTGATGAAAAAATAATTGTAATACTAATAAGAAGAAAACTAATATGATACAAAATATATTTTACTATTTATTTCAATTTTAAAAAATAAAGAATAAATATAAATTAAAATATCTCTAAATTTTGTTATTTAAATGATTCTGATGACCATATATTTATTCACCCTCAATAGCTTTAATTATAGATTATTGATATATAATAATAAATAAATCCATTGTTTTAATTTAGATTTGTATAATTGAGTTTATTTGGGCCTTAATGATTTTTTCTATTTTTTAAATTAGTTTGAAGAAAATGTCTACCTTTACAAATGGGTCAAATATGCAAAAGTTCAAATTGTTTTTTAAATCAAAATAGATAACAATCTGATGAGAAGGGGGAGAATAAAATCTACAATATCTCAAAAACAAAATTGGAAACATTTTTTTGCAAAATAGAAAAAGTTTGAAACAGTTAAAAAAATCTAAACTATAATATTTTCCCAAGATTTTCGAAGCAGAAAAACCTATAAAAGGACACAAACTTCGAAGAGAAAGGGGAAACTTCCAGTACAAGAAAATCATGAAATATAAACTAATTTTAGAGACAAAAAATAATTAGTTGCTATAGTGACTAAATTAGAGACCATTTTAGAAACTAAAATTTTTTTGGTTTCTAAATAAGTTTCTATTATTGTTAAATGATTTTTATATTGATATCTAATTACCTACCAAGGTTTTAATAGTTCATGTTACTTGAATGCATGATTGGAGTCTTTCTTATTTTAAACTTTGGTTTCTTAGTTCATTCTCATGGTTCTAACTAATTTCTTCGGTGCATGATTCAAGAGAAAGGAGACAAGCATTCTCATGAAATATACATGGAACAAAGTGGATACTGATTAAACCAGTAGACACCATGTTTTACTGGTGAGTCTCAACTGAATAAGAATAACGCATGTTAAAACTAGAAGAACTTGGGATCAACCGCTTTTTATTTGTTATCTTAATCTTTTTTATATTTTCTGCACAACTATCTCAACCTTTTTTTATCATTATTGTTATTGGTAACTTATTGTTTGCACATAGATTCTAAACAATGATTTACTGATTTCACTATTGAATTTGTTGACAGACGACTTGAGGACATCTTATCACAAATATACTATCATCTCTAGCGTTAGACAGGTCCTAGTTGTAATCATTTTAATTTGACAGCAAAACAACAACTATCAGAATTCCTCATCTAACTATATACAAAGAGGGAGAGAGATAACTTAGTATGATTTTTCTATAGTCCCATAAAACCCCTTATGATATACTCAAATTGAGCACTTTAAGCCTGATATATAGGACAATATTCAATGAATTTTTTTTGCAAAGAATAAAATCAATGTAGTTGTATTTTACTTATAATGACAAACCAACTAGCACTAAGAATTGTCCTTGTATTTTATTTTACGTTTATGAATCTATGTTACTTATCATAAAAAATAAACTATCACGTAGTAAAATCATGATTCTAACTATAATGAAAAGTAATGCACTCAAATGAATTGGTCATGATACCATTCTGAGAATCATTAGAAGATAGAATAATTTATGTTATCTGTAGGTACCAACTTGTTGTAAACTTTGTTAAAATTATAGTCAAGTAAATGAATTATTAATCAAGCCCATTGAGAATGGAGTTGAAAGAGAGAACATCTTCCACAACTAAGTAACATCGAAAGACCATATTTAATGATTAAATAGATGTTGTGCGCATAATCTTTTCTAAAATTTATAGAACTTCATATATTCATAAATATAATTGTATATTTAATGAGTGTACTGAAGAAAAAAAAAAACTTTTGCCCACTTAATATTTTTCTCATTGGCCATTTGAGCGAGAGTGCACTAGTTAAGTGATTTTGGTTTTTATTTTTTTTGTGTTTAATTTGTTTGATATATCTATATTTCTCTCCCAAAACGTAGGTGTGTTTTCAAGGATTACTTTTGAATATTCTGTTCATCAACACAAGAAACTAATCGTCAATCATAAACTCAGTTGGGTCGTGAAAAATAAATGTTACATTATCACATTATAGAATCCCAGTTAGATTCTTTTCCTTCTGATTGATGTGCATTTCTTTTCATGGCTTGCATCATCTACTATTATGTACAGAGACATATCTAACATGTAAGAAAACTTTCCCTCCAAAATCACAAAAACAATTTAAACTCTCTCAATTATATCATCTATGAAATATTTAGTAGTCAACGTAAACTTTTCTTATATTACAATGAATCGTGTTGAGAGAGAACTGATTGGTCTTTTAAAAAATAGCTTACAAACATAAGTGTTCTCATCCGTCGTCATCCTCATTTCTCTCTACTTTCTTTCTATCATCAAGGGATATCCAATCCTTATACAATTATACTTTAACCTCCTTTACCCTCCCAACAAACCCTATTGAATAGACAAAATTACGGTTTCTAAGAAAAACAAATTCTCCGAAAAAACATCAACAAACCAAACTCATGTAAGTCAAAGTATCCAAACATCAATTAAGATAAGAAACAGACCTACAACGAGACTTAAAATAAATCTAAGACCAAACATTGACTTGCACCATTGCAAACACTTTTGACACATCAACTTTTTCCCTATTAAAAATGATGTTGTTCTTCATTTCTCTGTACTACTTATATATTTTTAGTTTCTTTTCTTTTCTACCACTTTCTCTCTTGCTATATAATTAATTTTCCTCATTTTCAACTCATTCCAACTAAATAAGATGAAATTTCAACTTCATTTACAAGACAATAAAAAAAAGTATTAGGTATGATTTTGATATATTTCTAACATAAGTATTAATAAAAAAATGTCATATTTATCAATTAAAGTTTTTAAAATCCTCGTTAATTAGTTAGTAGACTTCAGTTGATTTATAATGAAAGGTATCTGTTGGGATTGGGACCATAAATTTCATAATTGGTCAATACACATTTTGACAAAAGAGTGGTGAGTTGTGAGAGAAATCTGTAGTTGAAGTTGTATATATGCAATTGCGTCGGCATATTAATCCTGTAATCTGCATAAGGCAATGATTTCCATTTCTGGTCTTTTCAGCAGTTCACATCCACCAAATCAAAAAGCATTACAGTCATCTCGAGTCTACTTTTCAGATTTAGTTACATAATATATATAGATAGATATATATGCCATGTAAAGATCACCTTCATCGTATATCTTAGATAGTAATCAATATGCGGCTGAAGTGAAAGGCAATCATGGGAATTGTAGAGTCAATAATGGTATTTTGATCAATCATTTTTAAATTTGTAAGTCATGATAACCCCAAAGGCTCTACCCGTGCAAAACCCCATTATATTATAATAAATACTGAATGACTTAAAGGAGAGGGCATATTCATATGAATGCATACTTTAATCAAGGGTCGTTTCTGCACATTTGAGTTACTTTCTTCTGATTCTTCACGACCCCACAATTCTTCAGTGTATTCTTCCCAGCTAGACTTCCATTTTTGTATCTCTCCCTTCTCTCTGTGCTACTTAAATAGTTGCAGAACCTGGTTTAACCTTAAAAAAGTATACATTTCAATGAGAACAAGATATCTGTGCCTAGGGACATGTCAATTTCAGCATATTCCTCACACTTTTGCTAGTTGTCTGGCTTAAATAGTTGTACAAACTTGTTTGGCTACTCATTAAAGTAACTCAAATATCAACATACATAAGTTTGTGCTCTAGGGCATGTCAATATGTGCAGATTCCTCACTCTTTGCTTGCCTAGTTGTCTAATTTTATGCTGCAATATAAATATTTATCACAGTGGAAAATATGTGTATATAAATAAGATCGTTATCATAATAGCATTGAGTTAAAAATGAAAGAAGAATAAAGATGCAGAAAGCTAATTTTGATTATATATAATCATTTGCAAAGTATCAATACCGTTTTATTTAATTGTGATATTAACCCTTTCGGCATGCGTTTAACTGTACAATAAAAGATCCACTCCTCTCACCTTTTCATTTTTCCTTAGACATGTCGCTGTCATCAACACTCTTGATCGTATGAAAAAGGTTATGGGTTTGTTCTTATATATCAGTTAAGATTAGTATATATTTTATGCATGTGCAGCGGAATTGAAGTCCTGCGCTTCCTTCTATCTGCCACAATTTCTTTAAAAGGCATGCGTTATGATCACTCTATGCATGTCAAATTTTGCGGTTGACATTATGGGTTTAATTAATTAGCAAACTTTCATAACTAGTTACATGCGCATCAGAGTAATGGTTGGGTCACTAAAAGTATATTATTAAATGAAACTAATTTTAGAAATTAAAAAGAATTAGTAAATTATATTATGGAAATTAATACTCTTTTCTAATTAAAAAATAATTAATTTATTAATAATTTTTTTTTAAATTAGTATCTAACATCAGTTATCAAGTTTTTAGTTATTAATTACTTTAGATTTTAAATTGGTTATTATAAAAATTAATTTGGAAGATAGTAGTTAAAAATTTGGTAATTAATGTTATATAATTTTTAAAAACTAGTTTATACATTTTTATTAATAATAAAAATAATTTTTTATATCAATAGTTTTTTTATTTTATAAAATAGTATTTAACTTAATTAATATAGTAACTAATTATCTTTTTTCTCTTGATTATTATTTAATAATTTTATCGTAATGGATGATTTATCATTATTGTTACATATTACGAGAAGTAATGATATTTTTTTTACCGATAAAAAAAAGAATAAAATAAATAGGAAGAACAAATTAATGTTTCAAAAAGTACAGGACTCCTTTGCTAATGTATTTATGCTGAAGGCTATGCTTAGATGTTATGAGTTAGGGTTGGGTTTGGAGGTTAACTTCCATAAATCTAAGTTGATAGGCATAAATGTTGAGAGGCAAGCTATTGAAGTTTATAAATCCCTACATTTTACTATAATGAATGTCCCCTTTAAGTACCCTGGACTTGAAGTAGGTGCCAATCCGAGGAAGAAGCTTTTTTGGAACCAGTTGTGAGCAGAATTAGAGCTAAACTTAGTGTATAGAAGGGTCGTTTTTTGTCTTTGGGTGGAAGACTTTGCCTGGTAAAATCGGTCTTATCTTCTACTCCCTTGTTTTATCTATCGTTATTTAAAGCACTGGAGTCAGTATTTAACAATATTATAAGCATTCAAAGGAGATTATTGGGAGGTTGGGGAAGGGAGACCGGCTTTATTTCGTGGGTAAACTGGGACAATTTGTGTAAACCCATGGAGGAAGGCGGGGTAGGTATTAAAGATATAAGTTTAATGTAGCCCTCCTGGCTAAGTGGAAGTGGGGGTTATTATCTGAGGAAACAGGGAAGTGGATATTCTCTTATTGAAATATGGTACTTATACGAGGGTTTGAATTTTTTATATCTAATTAACTACCAAAAGTTTTTTAACCAATTTTAAAGTATAAAATAAGTTTTGTATTAATACCGTATTTTAAAGTATCAAATCTAATGACTTTTCTTTAACTCAGTTTTTTTTTAAAAAACAAATCAACAAGCTTAGGTTGAAGCATATAAAAGAAAATTTGAAGCATGGTAAAGTTCAATATAAATCTTAAGTCACCATTGATACCGTATTTTAATTCAGCTGATCAAGGACCATCGCTGGATAATCACCTAATAGCAACTTATCTCTATTATTAATACCAAAAAACATTTTTGCTTAATTTGAAATAATAGGTAATTAACAAGTCTAAATATGACTACCTAATTATTACCCGTGAATAAAAAAGATAGAGATGAAAAATACTATTTTTACTGACATGAGTACGTTGAAAGACAAATTTTCATTTTTAAAATGCAAAGTAATAGAAACAAGTGTTGTCTTACCCTAACTTTCCTGCCGCACAAGTGTCATCCCTAGTTTTATATGATTAGCACCTTATTTGTATTCCTATCCAATATAAAACTTGCACTCGTACCTGCATTCCACTTCCATTTAAATTCTCAACATGTATTCCATTGCTAAGCAAATAATTTCCTCCACAACCCAACTCCTTTTTCTAGTCATGTGCATTGACTCTTCACTATTCTGTTCATACTAGTCAAGAATCTAATATGAAAGGGAAAGGAAAAGGGGTTGTGGATAGCATGAAAGGGAAAGAAAAAGAGGTTGTGGATAGCAGTAATTCGAAGTATATGAAACTATAGAAATAAAGTTAATTTTAAAAAAAAAATGTAAAAGAAGTTTTTTATTTGATCCAACTAAATATTTGGACTTGATTGTCATCTAAAATACCCTTTTAATTATTCTTACTCTGATTTAGTTGTTGAATCTCTACATTTGCTTTAACAATGTAATGTTAAGGTAATTTGTTTAGCTTTATTGATCCAAACTTATTTGTATAAATTTATTAATGTGATACAATATGATATGTATTTGACTTATAATAGATTGAAATGAGAAATGAGTTTTTATGTGCTAATGGCTGGAAAAGAAATTCATAGATGATAGAGAGACAAGTTAACTTTGTAGTATTTGGTTTCTATGACCAAACATATACATTTTTGGGGGTTATTGTTTTTTTTATTTTTAAAGATTTTATTCTAGTTGGATTATGATAAATTAAGTTGAAGTCTTTTTGAAATTTTTGTGTTTTGTTTTTGGTATGATTTTATATAATTCAGACAAGGGAAGTCATAACCATCTTTAAATTGAAAATGTGAAGAGTTGATATAAAAAAGAGATTAATGATAACTAATAGGCAAGTTTTGAGGTATACATATTTTGATGATTTCCTGATTTTTTTAGAATTATACTTTATACAATATAGAGTTTGTGAGCACATCCTAAAATGTTCTTTATTTGTTTTATTTTTTTTCTTTGATGATAAAAATAACTATTCTATTCATAAAAAATAAAGTGGTAAACCAGCATCACATGCATACTTTAATAGCCACCCTTGGTGTCTGTGCATGGTTAGGTTTCAACTAATTAAGAAACTATATATCCCAGTTATACTCCAATCTTTGTATGCCAGGACTTCAATGCTCCTATTACATTTGACTCTCTTATAATAATCAATCTTTGAACAATAATGATATCCATAGAGAATGCCAAAGACTTTACAAAGAAATGGTTATTATTACAAGATAGAATAGAGATGAACAAAAGGGGATAGAGATAAACAAAAGAATAAACTGAAGACAAAGGATATGAGAATAAATATCTCTTCTTTCTTGTTATTCAAATCAAAACAAATGGTCTAAATTTATACAAGTAGTACACTCATTCTAGGATTTAACTAAAGAAGGAAATAATCAATATTAAATACTAGAATCATAATACACAAAAATAAAATAAAGATTATTCCCTTCTATAAAGAGAAATAATTCATAATTAGAAAAGACACCCAATTATTCTTCTCTATAAACAGAAACAACTGATAATTAGAAAAGACTCCCAATTAATATTAGAATCCTTATGTAACTCTGGTATCCGTATCCTTTAATACTTATGCATTTTTCTAACGTTTAGTTTTCTCTCCTGAGTTAATCTAATAGGTTCTTGTCTGTTCATTTTGGTTTCTTAAATTAGTAATAATGACCACACAAAAAAGAATTATAATTTTTTATGATGATAAGAATTGAGTATGAGGCTAGGTGAGCCATTAGCAGGCACCTTAGTGTGTGTATTATTGATTTATATATAACATATTTTTGACGAACCTTAACATAAATAGAATATGCATATTGACATAACTTTTGGGTGAGAACGGCGAAGGTACCTTTGGCCACCACTATAGACTTTTTTTATTTTGCAATCTCTTGCTTTATTCTCTTGAGACACCGTACCATCATCAATTACAGTTCAACAATAGTCAATAGCAATGGCCATTCACTAGCTAGAGGGAACCCTAAGTGCGCATCAAATCAATAAAAGACTCGACCATATTTTCCTATAAATTATATTTATTTTCATCACAAAAACAATCGAGATAGATTAACTTTTTATTTTATTTTTAATAAACGTATTATTGGTGTGAATAGCTATCAACTTTATTAAAAAATAGTTTTTGTAAAAAAAGTTACTAATTCACAACCATTAGTAGAACATATATCTGTTTCTTGAGTGTGAAACCAGAACCAATTGGACTAGGTTGACTAGACACCATGTTTTTAGTGGGTGAGCTTAATTATTGTGTCTCATCTATAATATTTATTTAAGAGATCTTTGTGCTCGTAATAAAATGGTAACAAACAGAATGAAAACTTAATTAGTTACACGTAGACGTAAGTTATAGATTGGCGATCAAACTAAGTTAAATCCTGTGTTTTTTTCTACTGTTAATTCGTAATTGTGTGTTACTTTTGCGTAATTTTTTTCATCAAGTTGTGGAAAATAAAATTATTATATGGAAGAAAATATTAATATTGATTGAAAACTTAAACTTTGAAATTATTTGTTAAAGCGAAAGATTCTGATCTAGTTAGGAGGTTAATATCGCTCCCTATAAAAAAAATATGAACTTCATAATGGTTTGATTGCGAGAAGACTCGTGCTGAACTTGGTTTGAGCTGGCACAGTAAAGAATTTTGATAGACATGATGTATAAAACCTAACTGTTTGAAATGAAAGGATTTTGCGCAGTGGTCACAACTCAAAAAATTATTTGACGTGAAAGACATTTGATGGAATCACTTTAAACTCATGTCAAGCTGTATTTATGTTATGTGTTACTTATTCACTACCTAAAAAGAAGAAGTGAAAAATCAGAGAGATAGATTTTATTCTTCTATTTTAAATTACTCTTTTTCTTAATAAAATTCTGTTTTTTTTTACATGTGCCAAAGAAAGTAAATACATGAAAAATAAAATACAAAAATAAGAAATGAATGAAAATAAAAACGAGTTGGTTCAAAAGAAAATATTTTTATTATAATAATTTACATTAATTATTATTTTATTCATTTATATGGATAAATAATTGAATATTATTATTATTATTAAAAATACTATTATATTACGAATATTATTAATATTATTGTCAATATTTATAGTTAAAAATATTATTATTATTATTAAATAATAATGTTAATAAAAATATTATTATTATTAATAATATTAATATTAGTAATAATAATATTATTGTGTTCTCTTTGTTTATATATATTAAAATTTATAATAATTATATTTTTATTGAATTATACTTATAAATTTTATTATATGTTTTTATTTTAATATGTTACAAAAACATTAATTTAAAGTTTAATAATCTCTTGTAACAATAAATTACATCTTAAAAACAAAAATATTAATTTAAAGTCCGCTAATCTTATAATGTTGTAATAATAAATTATTTCTAAAATAGAAAATCATAAAAAAATAATTTGTATGGATTTATTTGAGTTTACGTAAAAAAAAAATAGAATCCTGTGAAAGCACTCTAGTAAATGAAGAGACATAAAACATTTTATATTGAATTTGAATAAGTGAGCACACTGTGTAGAAATGAAGTCCTCTAGTGGGCAGTGTGCTAAATGTAGATGATGCAGAGATGGATAGTTGAAATTTTGCCTACACAAAAAAGCAAAAGCAAATATGCTGAAAATTCACCAAAAGCCCTTAATCACAGAGCCCGTAACAGATGAATTGTGAAGTGGATATCCGAGAAGGTAGGTATAAAGGTGGTGAATGTGAAGGATGGTAGTTATTAGGAGGTGAATGGGAGAAACTAGGTAGGTTAAAAGAAGTTTTTATTGGGGAAAAGGGTAGGTTAAAAGATTCAAAATGATTATGCAGAACACTGAGCATGTGTGAGGATGTGGTGGGAAGGTTAGCATAGCATAATAGCATGGGAGAAACTAAATGCGTTTAGGTTTAGCTACTCATACTTTTAATAGCTTCCATTTTCTTTCGCTGGCTTAATCTCTCCCATTGATGGCTTTTTGAAGCGCTTCACACTCAACTTATCTTCTTCCACATGCTCCTCCTCCTCTGCTATTGGTTGTAATTCAAGTGTTAGTTTTTTGTTACTTCATATATTGTTAGGAATGTATGAATGGAGAGAATGTGTATTTTCTTTATGTGTTAGATTAGTATATGTTGTTGGGCCTAACACATTTTAAGGGAAAACATCATTTTCACGTTCTCTGTCTCTTCATTCTATCGAGAGGGAGTCTACAAAAGTGTAAGTTGAAATAAATTAATTTTTATTTTCACAAAAAATATAACAGATTTAAAAAAAAATACATATATGAATACTTAATTCCTTTATTGGGAATCAACAATACCTAAAAATGTTTTTTTTACCAAATACCAAAGTGTGATGTTTTCAAAATTTACTAACTCAAATAATTATGTATACATTAAAACAAACACATTTTTATATCATGTCTCAATATTTGCAACACATTTTTTATTGCAAATATTAAATTTTTAATGACAAAAAGACTGTTTTGATAACAAAGACGTTAACTTGCGGGAAAGAAGAAAAAATATTTTTCTTTTTCGAATCCTTGAATTTTGGAAAATATAACTTTCTGGATCTGTTTTTTAGACCCATTATATATGTTTTTTACACTTGGGTGAATATCTTCGAGTTTTTAAAAAGGTCCTGTTATAAAAAATATCGTTATTAATGAAAAGAATTCAAATACCACATTTATTTGAGATAAAGCATGAAAATAATATACAATAAAACACAAACCTATTTAACAAACCAAATTTCTCTAGGCTAATTAACAAAAGCCGAGGTCCATGTACTCTAGGCTGGGCCCATTTACACGTGATACGTACAGTCCATAGGCCCATCTTTTGCCTAACTTTAAGGTATTTCTTTCTGCACCTTAACAATTTTTTCCCTGCACCTCATTACTTTTTGAAAAGACTGTTTTACCCAATTTAAAAATGACTCCTGAAGTATTCTTTTTTAGATGTTTCCAGAACATACTTTTTTTGTCTTCCAGATTTCTTATTCTAAAAATATCTTTTGTTTACCAAACACTCCTATTTCAAAATCACTTAAAACTGTTAAAAATAATTTGAGTATTTTAAATAATATAGGAGCGCAGAAGAAGAAAAATGTAGGAGGTAAAAAAAGAAAAACCTCTAACTTTATTATTTAAATTGGACTCAAAGTAACAAAAGCAAAATAGATACTAAACAGTACTAGGCAGCCCCCAAAATAAATATTTATATGAAGGGATTGGATATTCTTCCATGAAAACTGTGTTAATAAATCAATTGCATTTTTTCTATTAAATAGATCAGACTGGATCAAAATTCTAAATAAATTATTTATTGAAAAATTAATTGATGAATTTTTTTACCTGATTTATTATAATTCGAAGTAAAATTTATCTTCTAATCCATTCAGTTTGTGTCCCGGATTTTATAATTCATTGTTATTAAGACTTTCGTACTAATAATATGATTAAATACAGATAGAAAATAAAAATATGACTCCATATGAATTGAATTGATATTTTAAGATGACATTTTTTTTTAAGTCATATTAAGATGTTTATTAATAGAATGATTTGTTTAAAACAATGGTTGTTTCTTCAAATTTTTTGGTTTTTTAAAAGGATTATCTTATTTTAAATTTGTAATTAATGTAATAAAATTTATATTAGTTTTATTTCTAAATTTGTTTAAGAAAGTTTAGTCTAGCAAAATTATGTTGAATCTCTTTTAAGTGATGAACTAAAGTTTTAAAAGTTATGTTTGAACATTTTGCTAGCCCATACATTTGAATCTATTTTGGTTGGTATTTTCTTAGAAGAAATTAGTTTAGTCTCTAAGTTTTGTGAAAAAATGGAAAAAGAAAAGTCATTAAATAAAGACGACGAAATAGTTCAAACTTCTAAGAGATCTTCCTTAAATTTGAGTAAAAACCAATAAAATTACATCTAAAATAGGTCATTTAAAAAAAAATTAATGTTAGTAATATGCAACAATATTATTGGATTTTATTACTGCGGTTGAATACAAATAAGGATTCATTTGATTGGATTATTGAGATTCAATCATTCTTTTTTGTTGTCTCTGAGAATTATGCATTAGATAATGTTCTTTTGTTTGTCTCTGAGAATTATGCATTAGATAATGTTCTTTTGTTTGTATTCTTGTACTATTTTTTGTGATTCAATTATTTCTCTTTATTATCTTTGACTACGTTAGATAGTGTTATTTTATTTGTCTTTTTTATTTTATTTTCTTATTTTTATGTTTTAAACTCTCAATGTAGTTCTTTAGACTACTAAGAGTTTATTTTGTTTTTTATTTATTTATTTTCACATGAATTTGGTCTATTCTTATGTTTTTTGTTTGTTTTAGTTTTATGATATTTTTTTATTAAAATTTGTTCGATAAAATTATAAATTTCAGTGACAAGAAAGTTATGATAAGACAAACATGGATAATTTGGAAGACATGGAGATACAAGTTATAGATAACGTGTTTAGCTACAATGAGAAAAAAAAAAGTGTCTATATACACTACACATTTTCTTGCATAAAGAATAAATGGATAAAGTGTATCAAGTGTGTTAGAAATAACTATAAATAAATTATTCTTACACTGTTAACCAGAGGGATATATCCCCTCCTTAACCTTTGTATATAAAGTAGATTCTATACCTTTAATAAGATTGATTGAGTTACATTTTATATCTTCTCTCTCTAGCTCCTCTGCCCTGTGCCTAATATGGTATCCAGAGCTATTAGCTTTTTCGCTTTTCTTTTCTTTTTTTGAGTACCCATGACTTCTGCAGCCTCTGGCCCCACCTCCTCCACCTTTTCCACCGCTTCCACCTCTTCCACCTCTTCCACCGCTTTTGCCTCTGTTTCTTTACACCATTTCCACACTCCGATTCTTCTCAAGCTTGATGAAGAAAACTTTCTTCTCTGGAAACAACAGGTGTTGGCCACGCTTGATGGTTCTTGCGTTCCTGAATCGCCTCCAACCTCCGCCGATGGCACTGTCCCAGCATCTCCTGCTTATCGTCTGTACAAACAACAGGACAATCTGGTGGTGGCGTGGCTTTTGGCGTCAATGACGACACCACTGCTAACGCAAATGGTTGGTCTCCATTCTGCAACCCAGATCTGGACCACGCTGCACACGTATTTCTTGTCTCATACTCGATCTCAGGTCAAGAAACTTAAACTCACTCTCAAACAACTCAAGA
>Ga0123342_1004842_pt1 | contig 20161 bp, 17 predicted proteins | sample Turbeawhitnodule_FD_89960 | JGI IMG/M metagenome (GOLD analysis project Ga0123342, IMG submission 89960) | Root nodule microbial communities of legume samples collected from Mexico - Turtle bean Mexico white nodule | ecosystem: Host-associated > Plants > Roots > Nodule | place: Mexico: Nepantla... | reverse complement strand
GGTATGTTGGTTTGGAAAGCGCTCTTAATGTAAAGTGTTACAGTAGTTTATTACAAATGGCTAGCTGTTCATGATGCTTAATCCCCAACTTCTCTGCTTGAAGTCTGAGGTCCAGTGGCAACATACCCAGATGCATTGGCTAGGTTGGAGAGCTCCCCTTTCCCTTTGGGTTTGTAAGGGGAGAAGGGGTCCCTAGTAGGTTAAGATCTTTGTGCTTTTTGTACTGATCTGCTAAACTCTTAAATTAGATAGGGGTATGTAAAAGGGTTTGAGACACCCCTTAAGTGTCTCATTTAATTTAATTAATTTATTGCTGATAAAAAAAAATGTATTTCTTTATCACTCTCATTAAGAGGAGAAATAATAAACATAAATAAGGTGAGAACAATTATCATGTAATTAAATATAATAATAAAGAGATAAATTAATATACATATATACATCTCATGCACACTTTCATGCTATCAAATTTTTCTCATTTAAATCCTCAAGGTCAAAATTCTACCTACAAATGAATTTAAACTTATTGACATTTTATCATTCATTCACATTAACCAAATAAGATTATGTTAAATGATTTTAATTATAAAATAAAATAAGATAGTAAACATAATGGGATTACGGACACTCCACAAAGTAAAGATAATTATAAATTAAACAAAAAGTAAATAAGATAATAAGTGTCTTCTTCCTTTACCTACATATTCGAAGATTAATATTTTATCACTTGTGACACCCTTTTTACACTAATATATTTGTTTCTTAACTTGTTTCACAAACAAGAGGGAGGGGGAGGTGAATTGTTTATGAAAGACTTTCACAAACTTTGAAGATATAATGAAGTTCAATGCAGAATCACAGTAACAGAAATCCAGAAAGCAATCAAACAAAATTGTTTAAGTTGATTATCAGAAAATCAACCGGTTGTTTTTGCGATTCAACCGTTTGTTTTTATCAATTTAAATGAGTTTTGGACAAGAGAAAAGCACACAAACAATTTATATTGGTTCACTCTTGTCCCAAAAGCTACATCCAATCCTCAGAAACCACTGGGTATCTACTATGCAATCAAAATCCAGATTACAAATGCACCATCAAAGAAGTGACCTTGAACACCTCAAGTCACACACTTCCTTTGATAAACAATCACCATAGAAATCAGAACACCCTCTGATTCTGCACTTACACAACAATATTCAGAAATTCAAGAGATACAAAAAGGATTACACCTGATGGAAATCAAATCAAAAGATTACAACAATCCTATTCCACTTCTTTGAGAAAACCCAAAAGCTTGAATGAAAATCTTGAAAACTCAAATCTGTTTTCCCACTTTCACAAATGTCTAAACGTTGTTCTCTCTTTTTAAGGAGCGTATAACAACCTTTTTAAATACTCCAAAAGTTTGTTAAAAACATTTAAAGCATAAGCCTATTCAATTAGAAAACATTTAAAGCTAATTTGCAAACTTAACAAAAATTCTGTTATGGATTTTCAAAAAACAATCGGTTGAATTTTCGAAACAACCGATTGAATTGATTTGACAGCAAAGTCAACCAAGTCAAACAACTTCAAACCCTTTTCAAAAACCACTAAGTGTCAAACAACCGATTGAATTGATAAAACAATAGGTTGTTTTTCCACTTCTTTATAAAGCAATCTTTTTCAAAAAAAGGATTTGATTCCAAACAATTTTAGATTCAAACAAAGAGTGGATTACACATTAATCTACCCAAATCCCACCCACACAAGCAGCAACTTCAGCCTTCCATTAAACACCATGGATTTGGAGACATCAAAGCTTCAAGATCATCCTTGATCAACATCCTTTTTCTACTAAAAGTGGAGCATCCCACACCTCTATTTATAGTAAGATTTGTCATGATTGTGTTTCTTTCAGTTTGAATTCTGATTTGGTTTGAAATGAAATGCTAGTTTTAACAGATAGTTTGTAAGGTGTATGTGGGTGTAAAAAAAATGTAATTACACTTGGAAGGTTGCTAATTGAAGAGAATGCAAGAAAAATGTAATAAGTTTATCCTTTACATTAAATTAGTCATGTTATAAATAGTAACTAAGGGTAAAAATCTTCTTAAGTTGTTCTTATCTGTGGCGGTGAATGGAATTTTGTGAGAAAAAAAGGCTTGAGTTCAGAAATTTATAATGTACAAATTTTCTATTTAACCTATTAAGACCCTAGAGGATCTCATATCAATTCAAATGGTCTAAACCCCTATGTAGCCTCCTTCAAACACTTAGATGAGTTAATCTTATATAAACATATTTTACCAATATGAACATTCTAATGTGTGTAGTATGTAGTTTTAGTTAATCAAACACAATTTTCCTTATCATATATGAAGTTCTTTAATTTGTTAGACAAAGCATTGAGTTCGCTTGCCCTTTAGAGCTCGTTAGATGAAGTGTGATAAACAAAGCCTTGAGTTCCTTTATCCTTTATGGTTTGTTAGACGAAGTGTGCCAGATGAAGTCTTGAGTTGGTTTGTCCTTCAGAGGTCGTTTGACGAAGTTTTTCATATTATTTGACATATATTACTTATGTTGCTTAATATTAAAACCATCCATCTATGAAAACACCAACCAGCACATCCCAACCATAAAATTTTCCAATTAAAATCAAATCAACTTTGACCTATACACCAAGAACTCCAAAACAATCACTCTTGTAAAAACTTATTTTTCCTTCAAATACTAACTATCAGTAATATTTTTCTCATCCAGTGTAAATGTAGATGAACTCAATTAATATTGAAGTGATTTATTGTCTTATAAACAAATGTAAATGGTCTTATATATTTACATTAGTTTATTTCATAAAAATGACAATTCTTACAGTATCTATCTTGAGATTAGTTTCTAATCCTAACCAACAAATATAAAGTGACTGAAATTCAGCTTTGTGCCATAAAATATGCAACTAGTATTCATCAAATCTGCACCATAAATTATGCAGCTAGAAGTCAACAAATTTGCACCACTTAAGTAGTAGTTATGCAGCAAATCTGCATCAATTTTAAACATAAACCAGGGGCGGCATCAGTCTTAGTGCTCACCTTGTGCACAAATCATTTTTTAAAATCCTTGGTATTAAGATTAGCAAAAGGTGACACTCTATACCTCTATGCTTTGGTGCTTGCTAAACCACAATCTGTTCGCGACTTTGATGTACCTCCAAGGTTTGCAGCTCCCATTTTGTTTCCATAATCACTTGTGTCTTGCTGACAAGAACAACAAAGTGACCCACCAAAAAACTCAGAAACTTGTACCCTTAAAAAACCCCACAACCCTTGTTTTACCTAAACAAGAACATTGACACAACACCATATATAAGGATATATAAGGATGATCACAAATGGAAGGTAAAGGACCATAAAGACCAAAAAGGTATTCTTGGCTCCTACCTCTTACCAAAGACTCTCTTCCATCATAAAGCCTTACCGTCCAACATTGGAACTGTCCAACAAGATAATCACAAAACATGTGATTAGGGGTAGCTCCCTTACCACAAAAAACATTTGACTGCTTTAATCTCATTTATGCTAACCTGTTGTACACAAACCACTCATACACTGTTTTCTACTTAACAAAATGTGTAGGATCCCAAATCATCACTTAGCATTCAACACAACTACCAGGACCCCAAATAAGGACCTGCACCATATTCAGTATCTGCCTTTAGCAAAGCACACAACACACTAGCAGCTTGAGTAATTATACTTCTAGGCCCCTGTTCAACCCATTTTGCTTCGTCACAAACGTCCCCCACCCTTGTCATATTCAAACTTTTATCTCCACAACATAGGCTATAAATACTTACCGCATGTGGTCAAACAATTGGTGACAACACAAACTTCCTTCGCACTCACACCGTCCAATGTAACCTATACACTCTTTCTAAGATAGACTTTGCTGCTAAACAAATTATAGCATGCATCGGTAGCACATAACACAGACAATCACGGTTTCACGGTCGCATCTCACAGTCGTGTTCGACAGTCGCAAACTACTCCATCGTTGAGTACGAAGGTTCTCACGGTCGCACTGCTGAATAACCTTCTCAAGCGCTCGCACTCGAAAATGCTCAAACTCGTACTCGAAAATGCTGAAGCTCTCCCGTTTTCACGCACATTTTTCAAATAAAACAAAAATAATTATTTGCATGGGTTGAACTTCACAATTTTATTATTTATTTAAATTTAATTTGAAAATGCATAGCGTGAGCTTAACGTTCAAAGCTTTAAGTAGTATAGCGTAGGCTTAACCTTCAAAATTTGAATTTTTTATTATTATTTATATTTTAGTAGTGACCATTTTGATCAACACAACATTTTTTTTAAAGTTTGTGTGAGTATAACCCATACTTTCCCACACTTTTTTTTTTGAAATTTTTAATCATAAAGGCTTAGCTAACACTATTAAATATCCATAGTGTTGCCGTTATTTTTTATTTTTTTTTCAACTGTAATTTTTCTTGTAGTGTCTATTTAAGATTCAACTACATGCTTCCTATTGATAATGTGACACTGAATGCGAGTATATTGCACTCTCTTAGACGTGATTGCCAAATAGCAATTTTTTTGGATAATCTGATTTAGGTTTGGATGTTCGCTCAAACTTGGATTGTATTGGTTCAATCCAATTTTTTGACTACTTAGATGATATGCGATGGAAACCAAATTGATGGCTGATACAATTTCTGGTCCTACTTGTCAAACTAGGTTTCATATATAACACTTTTTCAAAGATTAATTGCAGTGTATGTATGCTCTTTCTTTCAAAAAAATAAACCTTCAATCCAAAAACATCACATATCCTCACACATCCTCTCTAATCCTCACAAATCCAATTTCTCCCTTCTCCATACATCTCTTCCTCAATCTGAGTATTAGTGAAATAATTGTTAACAAATGAATCTTACTTTTTGATTTTGGTCTTTATAACAACTTATATTGGGCATTTGGGCTCATGGGCTTTTCCTTTTGAGTAATGATTATTTGACATCCAAAAGAAAAGTGTAATCTGGAACAAAAGAAAAGTGGGTGTCAGAAAATCATTTCTCTTTCCTTTTATCGTATATTAATCTTCTTTTGATTGGGTCACTAGTCCCTTGACAGTGTTTAAGCTACAGTTAACCAGCTTTTCATAATTGAGATTTCTCATAGAGTCAAGAACATCTTGAGTTGAGAGAACATATATAAGTTCTGTTAACTATTATTTGCATGTACTGGGTTCAGTTCTTGTAGTGTTCCTAGTATAACTGTCTCTGGCAACATATATGTACTCTTATTTACATCTGGTAATCGGTTTCTGTCTTCTGCATATCAAGTCCCCATCATACGAATGAAGCACCAAATAAGAAGCTTCATAGATTTAATTCACAATAGCTAAGTAGTAAAACATATTTACACCCTTTTAAGATATGCGCTATATATTTTTTTTTCCATCTGAATGTTGTAGATTTTATTCTATACTTTATTTTTTTCTGCTTTTCTTTCTTGATTGTAAAAAGTTTCATGGAACAGAAATTCTATAATAAAATATATATTATTTTAACACACAGTACAATACCATTTTACAACTCTTTCCTTAACATAGTCGCATATTCATAAACGCACCAGGTGCATTTAGTATTTTGTTTGGCACTAAGGATATAACCTAGCTGATAATCTCATTTTTTATACACGTGGTTAGGAATTGAATCTCTACCAACATACTTAAGAGATTCAACATTCTACTAACCGCAATGCACTTTGTTGGTACGTAGGGGCATTTATATTGTTTAACACACTACACAAGCATCTTCCTTGACTATTACCTGGGCTCCAATTATAATGAAACGTTCTATGTTATGCATGGTATCTGCAGATAAATATATAGCTTCTACAGATCCCATTGCAAAGACCTCCGCGAGATACAGTAAGACACATTTATGGTTGTTGTTCCATCAGCACTGGGAGGATAATATGGTGAATCTTCTGCATATTCTGTTGGCATTGACATCCAATGCAGACTAGTCTTCCAATCTGCTTCCCTCAGAATCCTTAATATTTCCTTCACCACTACCTTGCTTCCCTCTGCTGACAGATGAACTCCATCCCTAAGAAAGATATAATATTATTAAAATTATCTTCTTGTCTTCAAACAGAAATAAAAAAGTTGAGCATGTGCGAGAGAATATATGTACTCACGTGAAGCTAACATCCAACCAGTCATCCCTTGTCTGAATTGCAGACCACAGATTAATGGCCTTGATGTTCAGCTCCTCACTAAGCTCCATCAGTGCGTCTGCATATTCTCCACAGGATTCATTGGTTCTTCCTGACTGCGTTGCACTGTATCCAGTGCAGCCAAAAAATCATTAGAAAATACTTGTGGGGTGGACTAAAATGTTATCTAGCTACTTAATTTAAGGGCATCCAGATGAGATATATAGCGATAACGTGTTACTTTTTAGCAGAAATGTTATGTATTAGTGTAAAAACACCAGTATCTATATAAAAAAAAGGTTATATATAAGCAAAGAGGAAGCGTATATATATGTACCTGAGCTTTTTGCGGAGTAGCTCTTCATTGATGGGAGGAGATGTGAGAAATATAATGCGAATATGGTCCGAGAGGCTCTGACAAATATTTTGATATATACATGTCAAACATTGCAGCGTCAAATATTACAAAGAAAAGACAAAAATACTATTTTATGACCAGTTTGGTTTTACATTTCTGAAATGATTTTTGGCTTCTTAAACATGTTCCTGTCGTGTTATGAATAATGCTTGATGTGGAAGATTAAGTCATTACCTTAAGATGGTTAGCGATCTTCCTCATGTTTTCAAGATATTCTTCAAGGGGAACGTGAGGACCAAGACCAGAAGAGTGAGGGTGAACGGAATCATTACCACCAAAGTACACAATCACCAATGACGGTTGCACAGGAGCATCCTGTGTTCAAGAAAATAACAAAGGGTCACTAAGAATCGCCCAAACTAGAACTCATCACACATTATCTAAACCTTAAGCTCACCGTCAACAATAGAACCAAAATACAAAAGCAACATCTCTTACTTCACATACACCATTTGTCAATAAATAGAACTTAATAGTTAATAGTGTAATAAAACTAAAAGAAAATTGAAATTGAGTGAGAGTAGTTGCTGAATGTGGGTCCATGCTGTTTCTAATTCTCATTGCTAATCTGCAGTAGACCAATTCAATGCTTTTTGACCTATATATTACTCAAATGAGATGTTTTTAAAGACAGAAAATAGAATAAAATGTGCATGGCAGTGAAGATGTTGTTTGATGTGTACCTTGGGGAAAACTTCATCCAGAACATCCAAAGCTTGCCTTGAATTCCAACCTGAGTATCCTCGCAATATTATGTCCGCCTGTGTGGCCACGTCAACGTGTGATAAAAACAAGGATGTTAAAGACGAAACTATATATAAACAACAAGTTCTTAGTATATCTTCTGATAGTGATCAAATGAAATATTACGTCCCTTATTATTATTTTTTTTACTGTCTTTTAATCTTACTCAAATTCTAAAGAATGTGTATATTATTTTGAGTAGGAAAATTAGATAGAAAAGTTACTCAGTTATATTTAGGGAATAGGTTTGAAGTGTATATTGAATCTAAAACCTTTGTTAAATAAAGAAATTAAAACTATAATAGTATGAAGCAGAAAGATATAGTTTGTGTGGTTGGAGAATATGGAAGTTAGTGTAGCTGAAGGTATCGGTGTTAGAATTAAAATGAAGGAGAAAGAAAAACACCTTTCTAGCATACAAACTGGCTAGAATACCACCCCAACCACCATTGTCGAAACTAAACTGAACTATAGAAGAGCCAAAGAGCACAATCTGAGGTCTTAAGGGGCCAACCATCTTTGCTTTTCTACTCTTTTACTCAGCTACACACACTCTGCTCATATATGATGAAATACACTCAGAATGAGATCCAATTTATAGATGCAGATTAGTGTTGCCACGTTTATGGTCGGCAAGAAAACTGTAACTAAATGGTATATTATATTGCACATTTCATCATGGTTCATGCCTCAACCCCCACCAATAGAATATTATTCAAATGCTTCATAATTTGATTCTGAATATTCCTGTGAGGGTCCAACACTTGTGTCATACTTAACACTAGACAAAAAGAAATCCAAGCACATTTGTTGGAGAATACTAAAGGCTAAAACATAGGGATCTGTGTCAACAGGTTATAAAAAATTGTTTAACACCAAATTCAAGGATATATGAGATTTCATTACTCACCACTTATCTATCCAAACAATTTCTTCACACATATATTTCAATAATGATAACTTTAGTATCTTTCAATGGTAATTTACAATTTTTTGGCAGAATACTTTATACCAATACTTGTTCTCATCCCACCCATATTAAACCGATCTAAGTGTGTTTAACAAGTTCAATACTCTTATTTGCTAAACATCTACATATCCAATATTAGACCTGCATTTCGCTTAAGTTGAATAGGTGTTACTATTATTATTATTATGATAAATAATAAAAAAAACATGTTTTCTCCTAATGTAATTGTTTAACATTTTAAAACATAATATCATAGTATAATGATAATATTAATGACCAAAACCCTAAAAAAAACATTACTGATTTCTTAAAGTTTTGGTGGATAGGATCATACAAGCTCACATGCCAGAGCAATTCTTCAAGCTTAAACAAACGCCTATAGAAACTCTCACAAATATTTTTTTAATCTTCTTCACATGATAATCAAATTCTAAATTTCGTCCTTAACCGTAAGTCTAGACATATACCGGATCGACTTTTATTAATCGTAGTGAAACTTTTAACTTAATTAAAAAAATAATAAAACTTAATCGCATTCCTAATTATTAAAAGTTATAAATGAGTTTATTTAATTTTATTAAAAAATTAATCTTATAATCACTACGAGAATTTGATTATATGGGCGTAGGAAAGACACTCAAAGAGACTCCAACCCAAATCCTTAATTCACCCAAAAACTTTAACCACTATATAAATAAATTAAATTTCAATTGTACTAATAAATTGAATAATAAAATATATCATTAAATATATACAAGGTAATATATGCAGACACATTATTACTATTCTAATAAAAAATAATATATATATATATATATATATTTAAATTTTATTATAAAAAATATTAAGGTCTAACTACTATATTTAACATTTGATAAATAGTAAAACCTAAACAATCTATCTATTTTAGAAAGACAAAAACACGTATCAAAATATTGGGGTGTAATTTTTTTAAAACTTTTAAATTATACGAGTTGTGTGGATTAGCCTGTCCCACTCTACACTTGGCCCGCACGGGCTGTGTGTTATGCGGGGCGGGTCTAAGCAAGCCAGCAGATTGAAATAGGTAGTTTGTACCGCGTTTTACTCAGCAGGCCGCCCCGCATTGCCATCCCTAATCAAATTTAGTCTGTAGGTAATACTTACCAACTCCAGTCTGTAGGTAATATCCACTCACTAGTAAGTAGGTAATACTCACACACACTAGTCCGTAGGTATTATCCATCAACTGAGGTCCGTATGTAATACCCATCAACTTTAGTTTGTAGGTAATATGACAAACTCTTGTCTGTAGGTAAATTCGTAGGTAATTTTGCATACCTTTCTTTAATATTTTTTCATTATTCTTTTTATCTTTTGTTATTATTTATGATTATTAAAATTCCATGGTGGATGGATTTGAAAGGGGATTCTCGTTATCTTTTTTCTTCATAATGGATGAAAATGAGACAATAAACGTACTGAAAGTGTATTGGTTGATTTACGAGCTTGAATGTCCGCAATGGGTATGGAGGTTAACTTATTGTTTTCCAACTTCCCATATGATCATGATGAAAGAGATATGTGGAAAGGTTTTCAGTGAAAGGGAAGAATCAAAGACGTCTTTATTTCAAAGAGACCAAACGTTTTGGGTGTGTAAGGTTTCAAGAGGTAGTTAATGCAAAAGCATTGGAAAGTAGGTTAAATCTTATATGGATTGGAACGTGGAAGTTGAGAGTTAACAGACCAAAATACAGAAGGAATGAGAAAACGCGAAAGGACCATAACTTTTCTCACGAACCGATTTCCTTGGTGGGTTGCTTGTCCAAAGTAGTTGCTAAAATCATGTCCCTGAGGTTAAAGGTGTTACACAAAGTCATAGATGTAAGGAAATTTGCATTTTTGGAGGGTAGGGGCTTAATGGATAGCGTTTTGGTGGCTAATGAAGTTTTGGAAGAAGTGAAGAGGAGGAAGAGGAGTTGCATTTTTTCAATGTTGACTATGAGAAAGTGTATGACTCAGTTAGTTGGGACTTCATTTATTACATGTTACAAATGCTTGGCTCTTATGAGCATTGGATTGGTTGGATAAGAGGATGTCTTCAATCCTCGTCGATCTTTGTGCTAGTTAATGGAAGTCTTACTCAAGAATTCAAACCTAGGAGGGAATTGAGACAGGATGATCTTTTAGCATCGTTCCTCTTTCTGATAGTAGCAGAGGACTTAGCTGGAGTGATTAGGAAAGCGATGGAGAAAGAGCTATTGGAGAGTGTGACCAATGGTGAGAAGCTTCAGTATGCGGATGACACTCTTTTCTTCTGTGAAGCGAATCCTCAAAGCGTGTTTGTGATCAAGGCTATGCTTAATTGTTTCGAATTGGCATTAGGTTTAAAGGTAAATTATCTGAAGAGAAACATAGGTGGGGTGGGTTGTAGTGAACATCTATTACAATGTTGTGCAACTATCCTGAATTGTAAAGTAATGAGAACTCCTTTTAAATACTTGGAGTTGCTCATTAGGGGGTGCCATAAAATCTTTTGGGAAGGGGTGGTGGAGAGAGTGAGAAACAAGTTAGAAAGATGGAAAGGTAAGTTCATTTCAATGGCGGGTCGCTTATGTTTGATCAAGTTGGTACTATCCTCTCTTCCTTTGTTTTATATGTTGTTATATAAAATGTCAACTGTAGTGATAAAGGAGATGGAGAAGTTGCAGAGGGGATTTTTGTGGGGCTAGGGCTTGGAAGGCAGGAAGATAGCTTGGACCTCGTGGGAAAAGGTATGTGAATCAAAGGGAGCGGGTGGGCTTGGAATGATAGAGATTACAAAGTTCAACTTGGCTCTTTTAGGGAAGTGGATTTGGCGGCTATGCACAAACGAAAATGGATTATAGAAGGAGGTGGTGGATTCGAAGTATAGAGGGTGGAGAAATCTTAAGGTCCAAACGATTAGGAGGTCTGACTCCTTGTGGTGGAAGGATTTGAAGGAGGTCTGGAGGTTTCAGGGTTGGAAGGGAAATTTTTGTGGAGAACATTGTTTGGAATATTGGGAACAGGAGAGAGATTAGTTTGTGGGAGGATAGATGGTTGGGAAATGAAACTCTTAAAGATAAATTCCCAAGGCTTTTCTCTATCTCTTCTTGCAGAGAAGTTAAGTTGAGGCAAGCAGGGGATTGAAATAATAATCTTGAGTAGGTATGGAACTTAGGATGGATAAGGGGCATGTTTGATTGGGAAAATCATCTAGAGCAAAAGCTGGTCATGATGATGTGTACGAAGAGTATTATTGAAGAAAATGAGGATCAGTGGGTTTGAAAAGTAAGTGCTACCACAAAGTTTACCGTCCAATAGACTTACAGAGTTTTAAGAGGTGAAGGTCAGAAAGAGGAAGTCGCTATGTACGAGGGATTTTGGAGGATTAAGGCTCAACCATCAACACATTTTACAGCATGGAAGGTGTTAGAGGATAAAATTGCGTCTAAAGGTAATCTGGTGAAAAAGGGGTATGTGTGGAAAGTAGTGTCTGTAATATGTGTGGGGAGGGTGAGGAAACCACATCTCACCTCTATTGTACGTACAAAGTCGTCTGGCTTGTCTAGTTTAAGTGTTACGAGTGGGTGGGTCTGGCATTGGTAGTTCACCAGGAGCCGAAAATGCATTTTTCACAGTTTAGGATGGTCGAGGAAAGTGAAGTTGTTAATCGGATTCAGTTGTGCGTGTGGATAGCAGTTATAGGAGAACTGTGGAAGCAAAGGAATAAGAAGATATTCAGAAATGAGCACATAGACCACACAAATTTTTTCTCTATGGTGTAATTGAAGGTTTGGTCATGGGTAACATCTAAGGTACGTTTAACAAGCTTTTCTTACTTTGATTGATGTCTAGAACCTTTGGTATATATGAGGTCCATAAAAAAGTTTGAAGGTTACGGGTGAGGTTGTGAATAGTAGCTTTGCTTAAGGGTAGAGATTGTCACAAGTTTGAAAATGTTTGAGGTATCCCTGAAATACTTTTATTTTTATTTTTTTATAAAAAAAATTATTTATGATTATTATACAATTATAATTTACAATTATTATTTTTTATTATTATATAAAATTATTATTTGTCATTATTATTTATAAATATTAGTTATAATTTATTATTTATAATTATTAATATTATAATAATATTATTCATATTATTAATATTTGTAATATTAGTAATATTTGTAATATTTACCTATATTTGACTTCATTAAAGTTTCTTTTATCAATAAAGAAAAAAATAATTAAAAAACACATTTTAGGAATGTTTCATTCCTAAAATAGAAGAGACATATATGCCATATAGTCCCACACGTAACCTCACAATAACCTCTCACCCTTCCGAAACCTACCCCTCCGTTCTCCAACATGTGTAAACCAGTATAAGCTCTGATATAATCTGTCCTGATATAAGCTGGTAGAAAGGGTCACACCTATACAAAAAAAATTCAGAGGCATGAAACTTCTAAGAACAAAGATTCCTTAAAAGATACTTATTCCAAAAGAAAATATTAGGCCTTCTTATCCGCGCACACTTGAGATGATGTAATCCATACCTCTCTATAGGAACATTGACCAACATATATGGTCTTCAATTAGAAGTCTTTTAACTGTCTATTTTTATGTCAAATCTAACTTAAAACAACAATTTTTACGTTGATAAAATATTTTGTTTGTTTTAGCTTAATTTCAAAACTTGTAATATAGAAAAGCATCAGTACATATAGGCATTCACTAGTCCAGATATACAATATAAAATAAAACATTTCTACGTAAAATTTCAATAAAATTATCTAATTTAACCTAAATCACCTAAACAATAGAATAAACCTGATTATACTATTCATGTTGGTAGTATATCCATTGTTCTCTTATTTGCAACACATCATCCTAGGATAAGGATGATTAATCTTGGAAAAACTGAAAGATTTGACTCGTCATACAAAAAAAAAATATTTAATATATTCCCAAAATTGAAAAATTCTTGAATGATTCTTTAAATAATTTTAGTGATAAAAAATAATTGATTAAGTTAAACTATTTTATAAACTTAAAATTATTAATACCAATATTTCTTTAATTTATAAAATAGTATCTAACTTAGTTATTATTTTACTTTTTTCTCTAAATTAGTTGTTATCAATTTTATTATTCAATAGTCATAAAAGTAAATGTAAATTTAATAAAATATTCAAATAACTTAATCCACGAATTAGTAATACTCACAAAAACGATACAATGTAGTAACTCTACTCTGGCCTTCATCATTCATTGTTCCAACAATGCATATCCCCTCAATCCCCAAGATAGTAGATGAGTTGTATCGTTAAGCTTCTATAGTTTTTGGGTAGATATTTTTTTCCTTCTGCAATGAAAATAATAGAATATGGGATTACAGAAAACTATGAGTATGTATATGTAATTACAAGAATTATCAACAACTAACCTGCTAATCAAAGTCGAATCCAATTATTCTTTCTAAAAACATTCTCTCTCGTGTTAAGAAAGTTTTGAAATCTCTTTATATGATGAAAATGAAGGATACAATTCTTTCTTATTACCTAAATGTTGAGAATCTCATAATTTTGTTATAAATTAATGACATAAAATATTAACAAATTTATTAGATAATTTAATAAAAAATTTAATTTATATTGTGTTAAAGAGGATGTTGAAATACCTATCTCGCTATATGAGATTTTTCTCTATCTTTTCAACCTCATCCCAAGATGAAACGATAATAGAAATATGACCTCGAGCTAGTCCCAATAAATTTTAAAACAACATTTGGACTTGACAAGGAAGAACTGCATTAACATATCTCTTTTTCTTGACAATCTGTCTTAAAATCAAGTAAGACAACCTCGTGACACCTCAAAACTATCATAAACCTGATGTGATTAATTATTTTCACATAATATTTCTCATATTTAGTTCTCATATTTTTATTATTTTTAATTGACATTTAAATTACAATTTTAAATGACCTATTATATTCATTAGGAAAGCAAAAACTAATGTCAAAATTGTTTCGGAGTCACATGCATCTCATACAAATTAATAACACCGACAAATTTCTCTATTTTTTTTTTTTCATTTTAGTACGATTCATTGGATTGATGAACTTCATACCTAGTTACTTGATTTTTATTTTCTTAATACTGTTTAATTTTTATTAAAGAGAACATTGCTAAGTTACATGAACCACATATCATTTGATCTATATGCTCCATGCTATTTTCTTAATATATTTAATAAAACATTAAGTAGTTATCCATCATTATAGTCATTTCAATGTTTATACTATAATTTAAATAAACTATCTGAAAAGGAAAAAAATGAAAAAGGATCGTGACTCGAGAACTTTTAGCCTCTTATTTGAAGTGTTTTTAATAAGCATTATTGGAGTGTTTGTTTTATTTCAATTGACCTAATTGAATGGTAAATTCAAATTTCTTATGACAATTTGACCAGGCAGCTATCTGATTGGCTAGATATATGCAATCATGGCATATAATATTGTCACTTCATCATGTTCCACGATTCACTCCAACATAAATATTAAAATGTCCATAATTTGATACATGAATATTCTTGTCTTGCTGCAATAATTGCACTTGATAAGCTTTCTTTTTCTGATAAGCTTTCTTTTTCTAATATACATATACTAGTCACATTCTCATTAGTATTCAATTTTATACTCATACCGAATCTTATCATCTTAGGTCACAATTAAATCTTTAAACAAATAATGTGACCTAACATTCAAACAAAAATTAACACCTAAACACATACTCTTACAAAATTAATTAGGTGATTAGATATTATAATTTAGTCACATTTCCACTCGTATCTTTAATGTACATTGAGTGTAGAAATAAAAAATATATAATAACAAACTAGACTCAACTGATTTTAATGAAAACAATTTTTTAATAGTAGTGAAATTAAAGTATAATTTCACCTAAAATCCGTTTAATAAATAAGATTTATGCCTAATTATAATTATAATTTAATCATAAGTGATACGAGACCTACAAGATTCTAAACATTGGAATATTCTCTCTCTTACAGATAGGCAAGTGTGTATTAAAATATGGTGAATCTTCTGCTCCACACATTAGTATTGAAAAACTTATATGGTAGAAAAAAAAGAGGTTTAGTAATGCGTATTGATGACAGCTCCACTGAAAGCTCCACCAAACGACAAAAACCACTGTTAATCAGTTAAAGATATGTCAATATTAATACTTAATTGCTTTGCCATGTCAATTAATAACCTAACAAGTTTAACTAAAGATTATGTTTTTTTATTGAAAGTAAATTTGGCCAGGTCAATTCAGAAAGTTGTGTGACGGTTTCTGGATGGAGTGTTGCTAGTTTAAGTGATACGCTACATGAACTTAAGACACGTTATAACAACTTTTTCTTTTAATACAGAAATTAAGAAAAATCAAATTTATTTAAGTAGATGAAATGAAAGAAATAAGGTGATGAATTGGATGAAGTAGATGAGTGTGAGCGAAAGAAATAAGGAGAAAAGTGTGAATGAAAGAGATTTGTGCGGATGCAAGAAATGTGTGAGGATGAAGGAGATGAATGTGTGTGAAGGAGAAGAGTGTGGATGTAGAGATGAATTTAAATGAAGGAGATGTTTCTGGGAAGATTTATAATGAGTGTGAAGATATTTATATAGAAAGTGAAAGAGGAAAATTGTGATTGAAGATATTTATCATCTTTAAATTTGGGCCTTTAGATTAAAAATAATTTATGGTTCATATTCGATGTTACAAAGGTGCATAGATTCCTAACATATAAATTAGCATCAGCTAAGCCAACACTAACTTAAATAAATATAAATTCTATAATTAAATAAAAATAGTGTAAACTAGATCGACACTATTTTTGAATTCGTTAGGAATGACTTTGGGATCAGCTGACCTTATCTATACTATCTTCTTTTTGGTGTTAGACGGTCTAGCACTGCATTAGACGGTCTTCACTGAAATCATTTTAATTTAACTGTCAAATGACAATTGTTAATGAAAAACTTAAAACATGTTTTCACACCTCTTATTTCCAACTATAAGTTGGTGGAGGAACAACAATATATGAACGGTCTTTCATATATTAATCTAGTTGGTTTTATTATCTATGATATAGTCTGCATACGCCTTAACATAGCTTATGTTGTGAATGTTGTAAGAAAGTTTATGTCTAATACTGGATGAGAAAATTGGCAAACTCTCAAGTAGATTTTTCATTATTTGGAGGGGCCACTTGGAAGAGTCTTAATTTATGGTGGAGCCAAACAATCTACTAGAGAAGTTCCAGTAGAAAGATTTGTTGGGTGTTCAGACACCAAGAAACCTCTCACTTACTGTGTGTTCAATATTTGTGGTACTGCTATAAGTTGAAAGGCTAGTCTACAGAAGGTAGTGACTTTATCAACCACTAAGACAGACATAGGTTGTGAAAGAAGCTTTATGGATGAAGAGTCTGGCTAAAGAGTTGAATGTGTAAGACCAGGTTGTCATCGTCTATTGTGACAATAATAGTGCAATACAACTTTCTAAAAAACCAAGTTTATTATGAAAGGAAAAAGCACATTGATGTGAAACTATATTTCGTGGGATAAGAGATTGCTAGAGAACATGTGAAGGTGGCGAAGGTCTCAATAGATCATAATCTCTCTTATATGATCACAAAAGTATTACGTAACAATAAGTTCTTTCATTGCCTAAATTATATCAAATTGATTAGAGATCAATCTTGTGATGGGCTTAAAGGCAATGAATGATTTATCACTCAGAAATTTTTTGTTGAACTAAGGTGGAGATTTGTGAAGAATGGTTTAGTAAAAAAATATTATTCTAAGGTTCTGTCTGGTGCACTATACCATATATGCTAGTTTTAGAGCATCTAGTGGTACTTTGTCTTGATCAAAGCTTTTGTCTTCTTCTTGGAACGCCTATCTTTAGAGCACTAGAAGGATAGATTTGTCTATCTGCAACAATTATAACTTCCATGTTTTATTATAAAAAACAACGTTGGTTGTTGTTTCGAGCTCTCAAATGAAGCATTATGTGCACGTGACTTCTCTAGCCATTTTGGCGCATTGTAAAAGTTAGTTAGATAATTTTTGTCTATATAAATAAGGCCTCCTTAAATAGTTGAATCAACTCAAGATTTGAGAGTTCACTGTGAGATAGATTTCTTGTTGTAATCTTAAATTTTTTAATAATTTTTTGTTTGTGGATATAGATTGGAGTTTGTTAACACTTCGATCGAACTACATTAAATTTCTTCCATGTAATTCTTTGTTTACTCTTTCTTTATAACTCTATCAATTTTTTGTGAGTTCTTCGTTATCATCTAACTAACGTATTTATGTGATAGATCTAAAATATGCATATATGTCCTACGTGGTATATATGTGATTTAAAGAAATAAATCATAAAATAATAAAAATATTAGTTAGTTTTGAAATTTGAAAGGTAGTTACTTTTTAAATTTGATAGAATTGCAAAGTTTACTTATTCAAGAGGAAGCAAGACTCAAGAAGCAAGGAAATCACTTGGTCAATCTTGTGGGTAAGTCATGAGGTAAAAAGAAACCATAAAAGAAGAATCAAAGGGGCAATATAGGACCGTTAAAGGTTAATGAGTCATTTGCCAAAATCCACAAAGAACAAAAGAAGGACGTGTGTCATTTTTGTAAGAAAATTGGACACTATAAGAAAGATTGCCTGAAACGTAAGATATGGTTCGAAAAGAAAGGTAAGCATAGTGCTTTCGTATGTTTCAAATCAAATTTGGAAAAAGTTCCTTATAATACTTGGTGGATTGATTTTGGTTGTACCATTCATGTTTCTAATACGATGCAGAGATTTCTTATGACTCAAACCACAAGCCCAAATGAAATATTTGTGTTTATGGGAAATCGAGTCAAAGCTTCACTTGAAGCCATCAAAACTTATCGTTTAATTTTAGATACTGGACATCATTTAGATATTTTCCAAACTCTTTATGTTCCTTCTATTTCTATAAATTTAATTTCTTTGTCTAAAATTGGTACAGTTGGATATTCTTTTAAGTATTGAAATGGATGTTGCAATTTTTTTAAACATAATAATTTTATTGGTTCTAGTGTTCTTTGTGATGGTTTATACAGATTAAAACTAGATAATCTATTTGCTGAGACTTTGTTAACCTTGCATCATAATATTGGTACTAAATGCGGTTTAGTGATTGAAAGTTCAGCTTATTTGTGGCATAAACGTTTGGGTCACATATCCAAAGAAAGAATACAAAGATTGGTAAAGAATGAAATCCTACCTGATTTGGATTTTACTGATCTTGGTATTTGTGTAGATTGTATTAAGGGAAAACATACAAAACACACAATTAAGAAAGCAGCTACAAGAAACAAACAACTCCTTAAACTTATACACACTGATATATGTGGACTTTTGGAAGCTTCAGCTTATGGTGGAGAAAAGTATTTTATCACATTCATTGATGATTTTTCACGTTACGGATATATCTATTTGTTGCATGAGAAATCTCAGTCAGTAGATGCCTTAGAGGTATTTATTAATGAGGTTGAAAGACAATTAGATAGAAAAGTGAAAATTGTCAGGTCTAATAGAGGTGGTGAATACTATGGAAGGTATGATGAAATGAGACAACATCCTGGTCCATTTGCTAAGTTCCTTGAAAAGCGAGGCATATGTTCCCAATATACAATGCCAGGAACACCACAACAAAATGGTGTTGCAGAAAGGCACAATCGTACTTTAGTGGATATGGTTAGGAGTATGTTGAGTTATTCTTCTTTACCCTTATCATTGTTGATGTATGCTTTGAAAACCGCCATGTATTTGTTATTGGTTATCTAGAAAAATCTAAAGGGTATAGATTTTATTGTCCTGGCCATAGTACGAGAATTGTTGAAACTGGAAATGACAGGTTCATTGGAAATGGTGAAATCAGTGGGAGTGTCGAACCACGTAAGGTGGAAATTGAAGAAGTTAGGGTGGAGATTCCTTTACCTCAAACTTCTTCTCAAGTTGTTGTTCCTACAGTTGTTGAAACATTTGGCAACATACAAGAACAACAAATAAATGATGAAACACCTCAAAATGAAGTTGTCACCAATGAACCTGTAACAAATGAACCATATGGGGCAATATTGAGAAGATCTGAAAGGCAGAGAATACCTGCTATTTCTTATGATTATGTGGTTTATTTACAAGAGTTAGATTTTGACTTAGGTATTGACGAAGATCCAGTTTCATTTTCACAAGCCATGGAAAAACAATAATTCTATTAAGTGGTTAGATGCCATGAAAGAAGAGTTGAAATCCATGGATCATAATGAAGTTTGGGACCTTGTGGAATTGCCTGAAAGATGTAAAGAGTTGGGTGTAAGTGGGTCTTTAAGACCAAGCGTGACTTTAAGGGCAATGTTGAAAGACACAAGGCTAGACACGTTGCTAAATGTTTCACTCAGATATATGGTATTAATTATAAAGAGACCTTTTCTCCAGTTTCTAAAAAGGATTCATTTAGAATATCATGGCATTGGTAGCTCAATATGATTTAGAGTTTCATCAAATGGATGTGAAAACCGCTTTTCTGAATGAGAATTTAGAGGAAGAAGTCTATATGGATCAACTTGAAGGTTTTGCAATTAAAGAAAAGGAACACATGGTGTGTAAGCTTAAGAAGTCAATATATGGACTTAAACAAGCTTCCCGACAATGGTATCTTAAGTTTAATGATACTATCACTTCCTTTGG
>Ga0123342_1004841_pt1 | contig 20164 bp, 18 predicted proteins | sample Turbeawhitnodule_FD_89960 | JGI IMG/M metagenome (GOLD analysis project Ga0123342, IMG submission 89960) | Root nodule microbial communities of legume samples collected from Mexico - Turtle bean Mexico white nodule | ecosystem: Host-associated > Plants > Roots > Nodule | place: Mexico: Nepantla... | reverse complement strand
GATTTAGTCTTTATTAGTTCCTATTTTCTAGCTATGTTTTAGGATAGTCAGTTTATGTAATCAGCTATATATTAGCTTTTCTATTATTCAATAAAGTGTGTCAGTTATCAGAGTTTCTTAACAAAAAATTACATTAGTTCTTGCATGAAACTAAATACATCATTGATTAATATATAGCTTTTGCACAGCACAACACATGCATGCGCCTAAAAACGTATATCATCATCTTCTCTTTAGTTCCATGAGTTTGCTTATATCCTGTTCATGTTCAACACATTGTATTTTTTTCTTTGAATCAATCTGTGATGAAAGCATACAATAATGAAGCAGCATTTAAGAGTGAAGCAATTATCATTACCATTATCCTCTTCATGTTCACGATGTCATTTATAACACAAGAGTGGTGGGGGTATAAAAGAGTTAGAGTATTGCTATAAATTACTAAGGATGTGTTTGGATTGGGGGAAAGGATTTGTGAGAATTTGAGGAATAGATATGTGAGAATGTGAGAGAAAAGTGTGAAAAAAGTGAAAGTGTTTTGATTGAGATATGTTAGAATGGATCTGTGATGAAAGTTTATTGACAGTTTATAAGTGATAAGATGGTTGTGAGAAAATTTTAATCTTTTTTAAATATGTTAAATGTTACTTTACAAATTTATCTTTTTCTATTAAAAAATTTTAATAATAAAATGAGTTATTTTTGTTTAAAAATAAACAACTTTCACAAATTTTGTAAATTTAAAAATTACAATTAAAAATAAATATGTATTAAATATAAATAGATAATTTAAAAATTATAATTAAAAAAAATATGTATTTAACAAATTAAATAAAAAAGAACTTCAAATAATTTCTTAAAATATTAGACATGCATTATAAAATTGAAAAATAAATCAGATCTTATATAAATAAAAAAATATTATTATTTTTTATTAAAAACCTTATATTAATAAAAAATAAAAAATACTAAAAAAAATATAATGTAATTAATGATAGAAATTTTTTTTAAGAAAAACCTATTATCAAATAATAATAACTCACAGACATAATAATTATAGAAAAAAACATATTAATATAAATACAACAATAAATTAAATAAAAACATAACTTCAAATAATTTCTTAAAATATTAAATATATAATATAAAATTAGAAAATAAATTACATTTTATATAAATAAAAAATATTATTTTTAATATTAAAAAACTTTATACTAATGAAAAATAAAAAATACCACTTCAGTAAAATAAATGACAGTAAATTCAAAAATAATACGTGCATTTCTTTTTACATATTTTTTTTTAAGATTCATTTCAAGAAAAGATCTGTTGACAAGTATATTCTAATTTTTTTTTTCTTAAAAATCCTTTTATCCAAATACCTGATATCTTCTTAGAGTGTATACTCTCATTCTCTCTTCCTTAGGAAACCTTTTATCCAAAAAACTAATATCTTCTTACTTTATATTCACAAAAACAAATAGATCCTTAAAATTGAAACGGGGTATCGATAAATATGGAATAGAGTTTGGTGGGGGGAAGAAGAACATATTTTGTGATTATGGGGTAAGGGTAAGGGTATGTGGTTGTGAATTGATTCGGGGGTGGGAGTTGGAGGAAACGTAGAAGACGTTTGATATTGGAGAGGGATGGTGGGAATAGAATAGAGAATAGGGAATAGAGAATAGAGAATAGAATAGAAGAGGGAAAGATGGAAAGTTCGGACGTGGCGTGGTCCAGTTAAGGAAATATTGGAGGTGTGGTGATGATGGGAAGTGGTGGTGGTACTAAATAATGAAGAATGAATGAATAATGGAAAATGAAGATGAAAACGAAGGAGTTCAAATGATTGTGATGAGGAAGGTGTCGGTGCGTGAAGGGACAAAACAGGGCGACACCCACGAATTTGTCCGGGAAGTGGGGTCAGGTGGGGTGGTGGAAACGGTGGTTGGAGCACGTGTGATGGAGGAAGGCATGTTGGTCCACGTGACTGGGGGCACCTCAGGTTTTTGTTCCACACCTTCCTTCATTTTCGTAGCCCCTCTTTCCCACGTGAACTCGACTCATCCCTGTCCCCCTCTCTCATCTCCTTCTAAAACCAAAACCTCTCTTATCATTCCTCCTTATTCAAATAGACATCCATCACATACTACACTACACTTTCAACACTTGCAACTGCATCACATAATAGAAGAGATAATAGCACTGGGGACCCACTCAGGGACATGGTAAATAATGAAAACCTTATGACTATTTGGTTGTAATGATGGGCATTTGGTGTTGATTTCGACAACAGCTGATGGCGGTAAAGCGTAAAACAAAGGCTGATCATGGGTCCCTACCATTCACGTTTGACCTCACCCGTTGATGTAGGGGAAATCACTCTTCAGGCCCCACCGCGTTAAATGCTCCATAATAATATATTTCTTCCTATAATATCTTTTACAATTTCTTTAAGTGTTAATTCTAGTAGGATCTGTATTTGAAGTGCATGAAAGGTTGTGTGTAGGAAATGGTGAAAAGGCAAAGAAAGAGGGTGTGCGGGGGAGGGAGTTGGTTAGGAATGGAGTTAGGAAATAATAAGGAGAGAGAATGAAAGTTGTATTATTTGTGGGGCAAAAGCCATGATTCAGATAATTGGAGCTTCCTGACATAAAGTCATGATTGAACTCTCCACTCCCACCCATTTTCCCTCCTTTCTATATAAATCCCCTCCACACACCCAGCTTCTCCACTTCATTCATATTCACCCATTAAATCTCTCTCACAAGGGTTATTACATTATTTGAGATGACGGCTGAAAAGGAAGACTTGGGTTTGAGTCTAAGCTTGAGCTTCCCTCACAACGCTCCAACTCCTCTTCATCTCAATCTCCTCTCAACTTCCACTTACTCCTCTTCTCCTCCAAGCCACAACCCTCACAAACCCTCCTGGAACCAGCCCTTCACTTCTTCAGGTCTCTATCATTCCATTCCTCAATCCCTTCTTTCTTTCTTTCTTTCTTTCCAGATCTGCTTCAATATCCCCATACCTCACTTTTCCTCTTTTACATTTTCCACAACTATTACTATTTCACAATCCTTTTCACTTCTTTCCATGCTCATTCAAGCCTTCCTAATTTACCATTTATGGTTTTACTAAACGGTGTTTTCTGCATGCAGGTGAAGCTGGATCATTCCTCCGCGGAATCGATGTGAACCGGTTACCTTCCATGCTTGATTGCGAAGAGGAAGCCGGTGTCTCGTCTCCCAACAGCACGGTTTCTAGTGTGAGCGAAAAGCGTAGCGAGAGGGAAGCCAATGGGGAAGAAGAACACGACACGGAGAGAGGTTGTTTCAGAGGCATCAGCGACGAAGAAGAAGGTGAAACTTGCAGAAAGAAACTTAGACTCTCCAAAGACCAATCAATTATTCTTGAAGAGAGCTTCAAAGAACACAGCACTCTTAACCCGGTAAGTAACAGGTTCTGATTAATGTGTTTGTTTGTTTGTTTTGGTTTGGTTTGGTTTGTTCTCTAACGTGTGAGTGCATATGTTGCGTGCAGAAACAAAAGTTGGCACTGGCGAAACAGTTGGGTCTTCGAGCAAGACAAGTGGAGGTGTGGTTCCAGAACAGAAGGGCAAGGTGGGTTCATTTCACTAATATTTGTTTGTGTGTGTGGTCCTTATCACGAGAAAAATGGAATAAAATAGAATAAAAACTTTTTTCAGGACGAAGCTGAAACAGACGGAGGTGGACTGCGAGTTTTTGAAAAGGTGCTGTGAGAATCTGACGGAGGAAAACAGAAGGTTGCAGAAGGAAGTGCAAGAGCTTAGAACACTCAAACTTTCCCCTCAGTTCTACATGCACATGACTCCCCCCACCACCCTCACCATGTGCCCTTCTTGTGAGCGTGTCGCTGTGCCCCCTTCCTCTGCCGTTGATGCTGCCACGCGTCACCATCACGTGCCCCAAACCCACTCTCGGCCCTTCCCCATTGGCCCGTGGGCTACCTCCGCCGCTTCTATTTCACACAGGCCCTTCGATGCCCTCCGTCCCAGATCTTGACTCCTACAAAGAAAAGGACAAAATTGAATATAAAAAAAATAAAAGAAAGGGGAAAACGGTTGCAATAGAATCGGAGCCATGAATTGTGCGTTCAAAGTATGGTCTAAGATATGGTGGTTAGGAAAACTGATTTTGTGGGTCTCAAATGTTTTGTACCAGTTTGACCCTTCGTCTCTTCTTATGGGGGGTTTGGGTTTGGGTTTGGGTTCGGGGGCATGACCTGGTCTAGCTAGTTAGTTAGGTTTTTTTAGTCTCTAATACTTACTGCGTTAAAAAACGTCTCGTGATTAATCCGAGGAGACTCTGTGTAAAGTTGAATGGTCTTGATTAATTAATTAATTAATTATATGTAATATAGCTTTGTTCTGTGTACGCAGATTTTGTTCTCATATGAAGTCAAATTTGTTATATGTTGAAAAGATCCTGAATTGATTTGGATGATGCGGGAAATAGTGTGGGCTAACTAGGGGTTTTGGGTACGGATTTGACAAAATAAAATGAGAATTAGAGCTTTTAAAAGGAGTTTGCCCTGAATGACCAAACAATGGTTCAAAATATTTTGCTGAATATGGGTCCCAACCCAGTTAGTTGTAGAATTATGTGAACCTAGTCTCCATGGATTATGTGAGCATGCACGATTTCAAAGTTGCTTTAATTCAAATTCCCCTCACCCTCCTTCACACGGCTATCACCTTATTGTCTGCTTAAATTCGTTAATATAAAGCTCTTCTAAGCTCGCCTTCCCAACATTTCTTTCTTTTATATATAAAAATTCAAGTTCAATTCGACTCCTTGAATGTAATATTTTCCAATAAAAGCAAATGACTCGGATTCCTTTTTATAAAAACTGTTACTCGCATAAGCATCTGCAAACACAACATCTTAACAACTACAAAATAAATCAAGATTTCAACCGTTGCATATGCTCTAATGTTTCGGTGTTGTGCGACTTTATTTTAATATTTGTTCTCTCATAAGTATGAATTTGCGTTTTATTTTGTAATAAGAGTAAATATTTATATTGTTATTATAAGGTACGGTATCCTTTGCATGAGATTTTATCTACCGTCAGCTCCTCGAGTATAACGTTTGAGAGAGAGAGAAAGAAAAGATAGGAAAAGAGAGTTTGATTGACTATAGCATTGTACATTGAAGAGAAGGAAATGAGTTATTTATAATACTCGATACTCCATAATTATGCAGATAATGCAGTTGTAATTGCTATAGCTAACATCCTCCTTAAATTAATGGTTGAATTTAGAAGAGACCATTAATTTACTTGAAAAGTTACTGAATGTATTGATAGTTAAGGATTTTGTGAATATATCAACAATTTGAAATGTAGTAGGAACATGAAGAAGATGCAATTGTTTTTGTTGAATAACATCTCTAACAAAGTAGAGGTCTAACTCAAAATGCTTGATTTTAGAGTGCATGATCGGATTGGAGGCAAGAAGAACTACACCAAGATTATGTGACCGAATTGTGGGAACAGTTGAAGGAAGATGAAGTTTGGATAACAGATTTTGAATCCACTTGTGTTCAGTTAAAGTAGCAACAATGTTGTGATATTCAGCTTTTGTAGTGCGGGAGACGACCTTTTGTTTCTTTGAGAGCTAGGAAATAGGATTGGATCCAAGATAAACAACAAGACCAGAGGTTGATTTTCGATCGTCTGGATCGGAGCCCCAGTCAGCATCAACAAAGGCATTGGGAGAGAGGTGTGAGGAACGATGAAGATGAAGGCCATGAGTAGTAGTGCAAGCTAAATAATGTAAAAATCTCTTGACAACTTTCCAATGATGGTGTTGAGGATTATGCATGAATTGACAAACACAATTAACATTGTAGGCGAGTTCTGGACAAGTGATAAGAATACATTGGAGAGACCCAACCACAAAACGATATAGAGAAGGATCATCAACAACAGTAGTGACATCTTTTGTTAGTCAAGAGGTGGAAAGCATTGGTGCTGGTTGAGGCTTTGAAAAACCCATGTTGGTTTTTTGTAGAAGATCAATAATGTATTTTGTTTGAGAGAGATGTAAACCACCATCAGTTGTCCAATGAGCTTCAACACCCAGAAAATAATGGAGACGTCCGAGGTTCTTTAAGCCAAAATGTTGACTAAGAGATGCAATGAGTAGTTGAATGGCAGTCTGAGAGTTCCCTGTGATGAGAATATCATCGACGTAAATTAAAACAAATAGTATGATTATCATGTTTCCTGAGGTTTGACAAGGCAAGTATCAACATGAAACTCAAAGAAGACATGATTATCATGTGCAAACCTAAAACTACTTAACAAATTTTTTGAGATAGTGGGAACATGCAGCAAATTCTTTAAAGAAAACGTATTATGTGTAGTAAGATCAATATAGGTAGCAATACCAATAAAGGTGATAGGTAACCGTGAACCATTACCTATAACAACTTTTTCAGAACCTATGTAAGGTGTTTTTGTTGAAAGATTAGTGTTGTGAGCAGTGAGGTGATGAAAAGCACCACTATCAGGGTACCAAAGAGGATCATGAAGACTAGCAAGTGTGCCAAGAGGCGAAAACACAATATGTGTTAGCAATAACCTTAAAAGGAAATGAGGTATCAAACATGTGCCAACAATGGAGAGCAGTGTGCCCATATTTCCCGCAAATTTGACATTGCACCCGTGAAGATAAGGTAGTGGTGGGCACCTTGTTATAGTTCTTGGAGTTTGAAAAAATGGTTTGGAATAGAAACGATGTTTGCCATTGCCAAATGTGGGGTTTGAAGAAAAGGGCTTGGTGCGAGTAGAGTGTGACTGGAAGAATGATGCGGGAACATATGAAACATTTGCCTGTAGAATATGATCTATATAGTGTTTAGCTTTTTCAATACGACCTTCTCGAGCAAGGAGAAGAGATTCAATGTCTTCCACCATATAGGGGTCATGACGAGACATTATAGAGGGGATGAATGGATCATATTCATCAGACAACCCATCGAGAATGGCTTCAATGTGATCCTCAGTAGAAATTGGGCATCCAACAACAACTAGGTTGTCCACGGTTTTCTTGATTTCAATAAGGAAGGTAGATACATAACAATCTTTCTTGGGGATGCGCAAAAGTTGTTTGTGTTTCTGGATCCGGGCTCATGTTTGAGATGCATGGTGAGTTTGAAGTTTACTCCAAACTTGATGAGAAGTATCCAAACCAACCATTTTTGTGAGAATGTCGGGAGTCATGGAAGCCAATAACAATGCAAGAATGGATTGATCTTGGCGATCATAAGTGAGATATTTGGGATCGATAGAAGTTGAAGAATCACCTTCGGCAGTGATGAGGCGGGGTGGGATACACGATCCATCCAAGAAGTGTAAAAGATCCATGCTCCGTAGGGTGACAATGACCTGTTGGCGCCAGACCAAGAAGTTGTCAGGATCAAGTTTCAAGGGAATGGGAGTATGGAAAATATGAGGCACAAGCTGGTTTGGAAGAAAATATTTCAGAATTATTGGCAAGGGATGATGATGAAGCCATAATGGCCCTATACCATGTAAGGTTTGAGAGAGAGAAAGGGAAAGATATGAAAAGAGAGTTTTATTGACTATAGCACTGTATATTGAAGAGAAGGAAGTGGGTTATTTATAATACTCGATATTGCAGAATTATGCAGATACTGCTGTAATAACTACTATAACTAACATTGAGTTGTCATCTTCATGTTTTTGGTATTCAGCAGGGGGTAACTGTGATTATACTTCGATGCTCAAGTTATGATTTGTTTAAATCAGGTGTGTGTGTGTTTAAAGCAACGTTTTCATTAGCTTTTATTGTTTAAGTCTTTACCCATACTATAGTGTTTAATTTGGACCCCTACCTATATGGAGGATTAAACTAGGTCCACGTGCCTCTAATCGTGATTTGAAGAGGTGTTTTGTGTTCACTGACAATTAATCATACTTAAGTTGTCAATTTTCACTTTAGTGAAGGGTTGAGAGGTTGAGGAAAATCTCAACTTATCGGCATATCGGCAATACATATAATATTTTTACAAGGTTAAATTTCTCTTTTTTATGCTCGTGTCTAAGGTCTTCGATCTTCTTGGGTCTTAATATTTTCGACAAGGGTATTTGCAATTATATTCTAACATTCAAGTCAATTTCAATATATGTAAAGGGTATTAATTCAAGATCAGAATTACATTACTTTTGATCTTAGAATGTTTTCCTATTTATAGTAGTTGTGTTGGGCGTTTAGCTATACGAATGATTAGATTAAGCCAAATAAAGTTCAATTATCCTTAATTTATGGGTGTTTATTATGAAATACTCGTTACTTGTTGGTCTTAAAAGACTATTTGTGATTGTGGATACTAGAGAGAGAGTACATACAAGTTTATTACATTTAAGATTTAAGATTTATTGTGAGACTTATTAAAAGTAAATTAAGAATCTCAGTCGGCAAGCTTTTATTATTGGAATAGAACAACGAATGTTCTTAAGTCTTGCATGAAAAATAATGATAGATATATCGAAAGAGTAAATCAAGAATCTAAAATGGATTCTTACATTACATGACAGGTGTCCAATGTCTTATTATAAGCCTACAAAGAATTAATATGGATAGAAAATAGGCTGATTCTCCCTGCACCCGATCATGTTGAACTGACACCCAATCGCATATAAGAAAAGACTAAACTACCCTTAATGAATTTGAAATTACCTTAAGTGAGATCTGCACCCAACCCTATTCTTCTTCGTTTGTGCGTGAACCAGCAGCCGCAGGTGCAACCATCACCGCCAACCACCTTCGTCTCTGTTCGATTTCGCAGGCAGAGCAGCAACCGCCACGGTCAGCTTCGACTTCGCACTTATACTCTGAGGCAGCGAAAGTCGGAGAAGGAACCATCGTTGAAGAAGTCAAGATACACTCACATGGCTTCCGAATGTTTATATTCGTAATTGAGTTGTGTATTTTGAATATTTTTATTCGTAGTTGATTATTGCCTTCCGGATACTTTTATCCGTAATTGATTTTTGACTAGTGGATATTTTTATCTGGAATTTGTTATTGTTTTGTGGATATTAATATCTGTATTAGTGTTAGGTAGTTAGGGCACTTTGCTTCTATGAAATTTTTGATTTGTTCTTTTATACTATCTGTGTTATAATTTTTTATATATGTTGGATTGAATGTGATTTTTATGAAATGTAAGATGGTGAGGACTAGAGGTGGAGGAAGTTCTAATTTGGACCGTGTGCGACCAACTGCATTGGTGAGAAGAAAACGGGGTGACCCTAGTACTTCAATTCCAAATGAACACTTTGAAGATTATATTGAACAAGAAGTTGAAGTTGATGATGAAGGCTATCCAGGAGGGCCATTGGATGAGCGTCCTATACTGGTACCCTCAGATGCACGTGATCACGAATCAATGCAAAGTCATTTTGAGGAGTCACATCTCAAACATCCTGCTCTGGTATGCTTCTAACATTATTAACGTATTAATTTGTATTATCTTTTTCTAATAGTATGACATTCATGCTTGTAGGGTATTTGTCGTAGAATTACACAAACATTGCAACCATTATTTAATCATGGTGATGTCGTGGAGGGCAACCCTGTTTGGGAAGGTATACAAGCAACCATTATGTTAGCACGAGGAGCGACTGATGATAGAGCCGTATATGTTAGGAGACATTCACGTAGGAATGATTGACAATGTATTAAGATTCCTTTTTATGTAATATTTTTATCTATGACGATGTATTTCAACCTTATCTATATATTTCAATGTGGATTTTAGTATTTTTATTTACACTGTTTTGGGATATTGATTTACTTAAAAAAAAACCATGTTAATAAACCTACATCAATTCTGGACATTGCCATCCGTAGGCACCTCCATGACTTCCGGATATGGTTATCCGCAGGCACGTTTGTGACTTCTGGATATGGTTATCTACAGGCACCATTGTGACTTCCGGATATGGTCATCCGCATGCACTATTGTGACTTCTGGATATGGTCATCCGCAGGCACCATTGTGACTTCCGAATATGGTCATCCGTACACACCTTTGTGACTTCCGAATATGGTCATCATTCAATACCGGATTTTGACATTTAGAAATGGCTTCCGTAATTGTGTAGGACAGTTCCATAAGCTATTAAACATTGCAAATGTACTGAATACATAAGCATTGCAAATGTACTGAATACATACATTTGTAAACATAAGCATTGCAAATGAACATTCAAATACGCTAAACATCCCTAAACCATTCACCCTTGACCACCTTTGATTGGTTTGCCTCGCAATCTGAAAGGACACTCACACTTCCTACTTCCCGTTCGATTGACATCTACTTCTTTTTCATACCGTCTGTATTTACCTCCTCTCTCACAACCTAACAATACGTAGGTCATCCTTCCTCGTTGGCCCGCCCATGTATCCGACCTTAATATAACAATAACAAACCCATAACTATAGTCAACACTTCTCGCCCACTCTAACAGCTCATCTCAATCACGAAATACCTACAATACATATGCCAAATTTTAAAACCATTCATAAAAAAAAATTCACAGCCCTAACATTGACCATACCTCATTTGTAGAAAATGCCTCACTACATTCATGTACCCTGTGTTCATTATTTAATGTGTTATAACTTATTGACTGCTCCAGATCAACACATCTAATCCATCCCACACATCAATCTCCCCTAAAACTCCCATGTATGACTCTGCTGTATCCATTGGGCTGCTGAAAAAAAATGAACACTTAGCTTCCGGATAAAAAAATCCATAAGGCAAAAAAAATCAACACTTAACTTCTGGATATGTATATCCGGATTGCATAAAACAATTTCGGATAAGCGTATCCATAAGCCAATTTTCACCTACGGACATGGGCGTTCGGAAGCCACAAAAGCAACTATTCTTTGCTTACAGATTTTGACATCCGTAATACAAAAACCAAACTTCCAGATGCCGATATCTAGGACCACCTCAGTTCGAACGAAACACCAGAAACGAGTTCAAACGTCTACTTACCTCATTAACTTGGCAACAACACCTTACACTGAACGCAAGTGCACAACTCCACTAAAATCTCCTCTTCTGCAGCTCAAAGCTTCACCACAACAATGAATTTCCTATGCACCTCACCATACACTATTTTTCAAAGTGAAGAAGAGAAGGGCACAATGGGAGTTTTAAAAATTCATCGGGTGTCAGTCATAATTGATGTGATGCAGGAAGCAATTGCCTAGAAAATAAAAGAAACTCAGGTTTGAAAAGTGGGCTTAACGCCCAATTAAATTGGGCCGTAACCCGACTAATATACGAATCCAATAAAATGAAATTATAGAACGAAAACAAAAAAACAAAAAAGTGTTTCAAAAACCCTCCAATTCCAATCTGTATTTCCCTCTACGAGACACAGAGTAGTTTCTGTTGTGAGCATGAACGCGTTCCTTCACTGAAGTAAATCCGCACCGTTTTGTAATCTCGAGCCTCATTTCGATTTTTTGCTAAATCTATCTGAGTTCACCGTTTGGTTATCTCTGAGAAATGGACGGGCGGCTCAATGGACTTACAGTTCCGGCGAGTTCCAACGGCGGCACCGCCGCAGTAAGTTCTTCATCTCCGACGCTGCAACCGAACTACAGTAGCCGATTAGTTCAGGTACATCTAATTCTCTCAATTTTAACTTCCGTGCTCCTTGTTGCTGAACTACTTCGTAAACCCTAGCTGTCTGTCACCAACGTGCTGTTTGGTTGGCAATTGTGTATTCCTACCTTTCTCATTTCAACTTGTACAGAGATTTTGTTAATGTTTGAATTATGAAAGGCTTCTGCCACTGTTGCTGTTTCTGCAAGTTAAGCTAATTGGCGTTACTAGTTTTTATTTTCTTTCATTGAAATTATGTGCTTCCGCTATAGTTCACTCATTCTATCGACTTGCTGTTTAACGTTCGAGTGGGTTTTTTTATTCTGTTTGCAATGCTTTTAGATTCGTAGCTGTTGAGTTAGACTCAGGTGGCAGTTTTTAGCTGTATACTGTGAACGGAGATCATCAGTGTAGTAATTTAGGAGCCTAAGTAATTGAGCATTTGTCATCTAATTAGATATTCTTAATTTTATGAACTTTTTACTTCTCTGTCCTTTAAAGATCAGAGTGATGATTTATTATTGGTTTGTGGCTTGAGTACTTGTTGCAATACGATAATGAATCGTGCATCCTAGTTAATTATGTTAATGGATTTGGTTCTTTGTCATTTTCACTGTGCCTTTTCACATGATGGAAAATAAAAAATTGAAAAATAGATTATTTGTTGTGGGTTTGTTTCATGGGAGCTTGTTATGGTTGGATGATAACCAGTGAGTTAACCTGTGATAAAGTGAAGGCTTGACATCTACTTTTCTGGTTCATAATTTTGATTTTAAGAATCACGGATCCGGGTTATTCATGTCGAAGGCTTGATTTGGTTGGTTTAAGTCTGAGCTGTTGTGCCTTGTTAAAATTACAAGATTGAATTTATGCTTTAATTGAGTTAATTTTCATGGTAATAGTGCAATATAGAGGTTAGTGTTTCATATTTGTGAAATATATAACAACTGTATTGAGAAAATATAGAAAATGAATGACTTGTGATGTTTAATTTTAGGACACACTGGAACACTTGGCATCCATCGATCTGATTGACTTGTGCAAAGAAGCCAAAGTTGAGCGCTGCCGAGCAACTCGAGACTTGAGAAGCTGTGGCCGCTATGTCCACCATGTCTTGAATTCATGTGGGCATGCCTCTTTATGTCAAGAATGTAGTCAACGGTGTGATATCTGCCCAATTTGTAGAATCCCAATATCAAAAAGTGGTGCTAAACTACATCTCCGACTTTATTATGAGTGCATTGAAGCTGGCCTTATTTCAAAAAGGTTTGATGAGAGATTTCAGGAAATAGAAGACGGGGAGAAACAACTAAATGCTGATGTCCAGCACCTTTATTCTTTGTTTGATGTTGCACTTGAGAATAACTTGGTTTCTTTAATTTGCCACTGTATCCTTTTCTGCATTACTCCTTTTCTTGGCATATTTAATTTTATTAGTAATTCATTTATTAAATTTAAAATATAAATGCCTATCAATTGGTAAGTAAGGTTAGATGATACAAATACATTTTTGTCCAATTAATGCTATCTATCGAGAAACTTAAAGTTTGCTTTTCTCCTCTATCCTCCCCTTTATTGTATTTGTCCCATTGTTTCGTCACGTCCCCTTGTCCCCACTTTTGCATTTTCTTGACCATAAATTTTACAGACATCACCGATGTGTGTATGGATGAAACTGCTGTTTCCAGCGATCCTGTCATAGCATTTTTGTTGGATGAAGTGGTCGTGAAGGATTGGTGCAAGAGAGCATTCAAAAACATCATTACTGAACTGCAAGGAATTTGTATCCTTAAACCTTGTTTTAGTATTGATTTCTAAAGCCAATTATCAGTATGATCTTTTTTCCATAATAATATTTGTGCCCCCTTACATTTTGTACTAGATAATATGGATGTTTTTGGCATGAAAGAGAGATTGAGTGTACTTTTGAAATTTTCATTATACTTGAAAGGCATATCAAATGTGCTTGACATTTTGGAGTCATCTTTTAAGGGTACTCTTTTAGCACGACTTCATGATTTGCACCATCTCCAAGAGAGCATCTTAAAGACAAAGCAGGTTTAATTTGCTAGAATTCATGTTCAATGGAGTTATGTATAACTGTTGTGCTTATTGCTTTAATATTTGAGCTTTTACACACTTCTTGCTTGGCTAATGGGCTGTCAAGTCGTCATGACAAACTTGTGCTTATTATCTAGTTGTTAAATGGTATTACTATTTTTGTATGTTGTGTTGTGTTCTTCAAATGATATTCTGTTTTTTGTTGGAAGGTGTTCTATACCTGATCTTCAAAAATGTGGATGACAATGAGTAACCTTTGTTGTGTTGCAGCTCAGTGTGATGTAGTATGTAAGAGGGATGTTTGTAGAAATGACAGATATTTGGCCTTACACTCTTATAAATATTGCTTATAAATGGTGGTTAACTAGATTTATACTGCCTCTATCTGTCTTTATGTTGCTTAAAAATAAAGTAGCTCATCACAATGTTCATTCTGTTGATTAATTTGTATGTTGTTCTACCCAGCATATGGATATTATTATTTGGTGTATAAGACATCAATTTTTGGACGGTGTGAGATCACGTTTTACTGATAGTTCATTATGGTCATCGGATGTTCGGATGCGGAAATCAGAAGCAACAAGTCGTTCTTGGCCTGATGCAATAAATCAATCTATGGAGTCATCAGGACATGGTGGGTCTCTATTTATTGAAGATGCATTGAATAATCTTGATCTGGAGGAGGGGTTTATGAATGAAACTGTGGAAGGATTAGAAATTGCATCCTTGCAAAAGGATGGTGCCACATTTTTGGGGTCAAATACTGACCAGGTGCTGGGTTACTACCCCTTCAAAGATCTTCGTTCTGCTGCTGACTTGCTCTTTCTACATGGAGGTTCTGATATGGTGATTGCTAAACAGGCCATTGTATCCTTTTACCTACCACTTTTATTGTGAGAGTAGAACTATGTTTGTTCCTGCCAATAATAGTTCTTACTTAAAGCAATACTTCTTTCATTCCTTAACATCTATAGTTTCTGTATTATTTGTATGATCGCCACTGGACAATTCCTGAAGAAGAATGGACATTCATACTGGAGGACTTTGCAGCTACATTTAGTATTAGCAGACACTCATTACTTGAGTCTTTGACCTTTTATCTTTTAGATGATCACACTGAGGAGGCTTTACAGGTAACATCAACAAAATATTATACCCAATGTGTCTCGGGGACGTGTGTTTACCCTGGTTTTGAAAAAAAATATTGAAACTATTTGTATCCATGTTGCTTTACAGATTTGCCTTGTAGTGCTAACTAAAGATTGATAAGCATTATAACTAAGAAAACACATGGGCACCATATTTTAATAATCATATTGGAATTTTATTCGTGACCTGATTATAGAGCTGCTAAAACATGATTAGGCTTTAGTTTTAGGTGTTATTTGGGTTTTCCTTCATCTCTTTTATTTAGCATGTTATCTTGTTTTTACTCAAGTAAAAAATGGAATTTAATAATGGCTCCGTCAATCCCCTCTTCCCATATAGGGGGGTAAAATGAAGCTTGGGTTTAGGTGTAAATTTTTTGTATCATGTTAGTATTGGATGTTAAATTGAACTTGTTCCTTTTAGAGTAATTTCTTTAGTGAATTTAGGCTAATAATTTATTATTCTGTTAGGAAGCTTGTCGCCTTCTTCCTGAAATAACTGGTCCAACATCACATCCTAAAATTGCTGAAGTACTGTTAGAAAGGGGTAGCCCCCATACAGCTCTCATGGTTTTGAGGTGGTCTGGGCGTGATGGTGGACCACATATGACTTCACTTAGGGATGCTGTCACTGCAGTGCGGGTGAGGGTTCAGTGTGGGCTTCTGACTGAAGCATTTATGCACCAGAGAATTCTGTCCACCAGAGTAAAGGAAAAGAATTTCAATAAAAGAGCCTCTGGGGATGCTTCTCAGAAATTAACAGGCCAATGTAGTAATTGGGTGGAGGTCCTGGTGACTGAGATTTGTTGCCTCTGTATTAGGAGGAACTTGGTGGATCGAATTGTAGAATTGCCATGGAATTCTGAGGAAGAGGTGTACATACATAAATGTCTTTTTGATTATGCTATTGATGACCCGATAAGGACAACTGGAAATCTGCTTGTGGTGTTTTATTTTCAGGTATTTAATTTCATTAGTTGGTTCCTTGTCCATCATTGATGCTCCTGGTTTATTGATCTTGTTAGTTAGTGCATCTGTCTTACAGTCTATTCAGTTTTTACTTTGGAATCTTTTTAGTGTTATTCGGCCACCCAATGTCAAGTTCTGTAAAATTATAAAATATAATGTATATGACACTATACAACACTATTGAGCATCTATTTACTTAGCTTATTTTCTTAGAACAAAACAATTCCTCCTTCATTTATCTTTGGCATGTACCATCTTCATATCTTTGCTAGCTAAATACCCCAACCAGGGGCAAATATCATTCTTACTCACTTCACCTGCCTGCTTTGATCCACTGCTGAGAGAGAATCATCTGCCAAAAGTTCATGCAATCCTCATGCTGAACATGGATTCTGTGTGCTGTTAACCTCAATATCAATATGAAGTTTCTGCATATCTCACTTTTCTATTCGATTATCATTTCCATTGTCAATAAATACGAAGTTCATTTTTATTCTTAAAATGTGTCAGGGTTACCCTACCTGTGAAAGAATTTATGGCTTATATATTTATCTGGGTTTCAGCGTCACAGATACTTAGAAGCATATCAAGTTCATATTAAACTTGAAAAGGTGGAGCAAGACAGCATTTCAAAAGGTTCTGTAAGTCAAGAATTTCTGCCAAAATTAGAAAAGGCTATTCATTGGAGAGCCAATTTGATTGTAAGTGATTTAAATTCTTTAATTTTTAAGCAAATGTTTTGTGCTGCTAACTTTTTATTTAACATGTTCAGAGAAAATGTCACTCTTAGACTGGATTTGTGGTTATTTTATCTTTTGAATAAAACAGAATAGATGCTTGGAGTTGTTGCCAGAAGTTGAGCAGCAGCAACTGAGGAGTGGAAATTTGACTGAGGGTGGTGTGAGTTATTGTGAAGAAGTTGAAGTTCCTGACAAATTTGATATTCCCCAGATTCCGGATTCCTTGTCCACGGGTTTATTGATTCCTTCATCTGTAAATTCTTCCCTCTTGTTGCATAGAGACCATCCAACTGGCTTTTTGAGTTCGTCGACTTTAGGAACTTCAGCGAAAATAGGCATGTCTTTCCCTAATACTGGCCCTGAGCTTGGTAATTTTGGTTCCTCGTCTAATCATCATGATGGGTTGTTTAACAGTAATGAGAGGGTTCCAAGTCATCAAGGTAAAATTGGCAAAAATCTTAGATTTGATAACACTCCTACTCCAATGAATCATAGGATCCATTTCATGAATGGTTCACCTCTCAAGGGATTTAAGAGGACATCACCAAGCAATTCCCAGGAAAATATGCCAGACAAAGTCTCTCCTGGAGTTGAACGAAATCTACGTTTTGGCCATAATCAAACTACTAGTAGTCCTTTGTACTCGTGGAAGGCTACAGTTAACCCTGTTATTAGATCCACACCCAGCTATCCTAAAGAATTTGCAAATGATCTCCCAAATGTATCTAGTTGGAATTTCCAGTCACATAAAGATGATAGAAGTTGGAACGTGGGGTCCACTAATGATCCGATGGATGTTTCTCAGGGGTAAAAATCTAGTTACCTTTTCGCACATTGCTTTTTTTTTTTTTTTTTCCATATTACCTGTTTTGAATAATATGTGTCTACGAAGATATGTGTGCTAATTAATGTTTTTTAATATTCACTGGAAATGGTGTAAACTGAATCCTTGTGTACTTTGTTTCTTTAGCCTTGTGGAGAAGAAATTAAATACTGAAGAAAACATCAATGGTGGTCCTAGATGGAGATCTGATGAAGCAAGTGATGAAGAAGACGATGTAAATCTGGGAAGAGCTATGGACATGGCTTATTATGCAACTCCTCCAACTCGGACAACAAGACGAAGCAGAGTTCTCAGGAGATGAAAACTAAAGTTTTTGGTGAAAGGTTTTGGTTAAATTTTATGGGAAGAAACAATTAATGAGTTGTTTTTAAGATGAGAGCTTCGCTTTTTTGGGACTCGGGAGTTTTTACTTATACATTTATGCTGGTCTCCGTTATGCAGCTAATATTTGATGACAAAAATTTTAATGCAAAAGGTGCATTTTTGTATCCCATCCCTTCAATGTTAATCCACGTTATTTTTTTTTTTGGAGTGGTTCGGTTAAAATGAATGTTTTGAGCAAACGCATAAGTGGTAACTTTCCATTTCCTCCTAGATACTTGTGTATCTGATGTGTTGGTAGATCGAGTTGACAGAATATTTAATTACGGGAAAAAGGATCATATGTCCAATTTTAATAAGATATAGTCTAATTTTTATAGTATTTCTATTTCTTTTTTAATTTCTATTTGGATTAAGGTTTACCCTGCCTAACGTACTTCTAAATAAGGAATTTCTTTGTATCTTCTAAATATGAGGTAGTGGGGCATCAGATTTAGTCTATTTAGAGTGTGCATTGAGGGAATGATGTTCTGTTTTGAATCGATATAATATTTTCTTCACATTTAATTACCTGATTTTCTTTGTAATGAAGTTGGATTAATGTTTAGAATTGTTGATTAAAAATAGTGTTCCGAAATTTCAGTTTGGAGTTTGTTAATTATTACTTGTTACTTATCTTTTATTGAGATCTAAAGCGACAAATGTGGCAATAAATTGGTGTTAGGTTAGGAGCACAAAGTAATTATACAATTTAGAATCGGAGAAGAGCAACCTCTAGCCTAAATTCTAAATTGAATAGTATAAAAGAAAAAAAAAAGTCCATATATGAATGATGACCTGAAACAAGGTTTAATTGAAACTTAAATTTCATTAATTTGGACCACGTAATTTGATCTTCATTTTTTCCAGTTAATTAACTTGTTTTTTTCTTTAAGATTAGGCAAATTCAACCTGTCTATTATTATTATTATTATTATTATTATTATTATTATTTATCTAAAATCCTATAATAATTCTTTTCAACCTAAGTATTTTTGTAATTTTAGTAAGATATTTTAAACCATGAAAGATTTTGTAGATTATAAAGTTCGAGTTTAAAGAGGGACAATTTGAGACTTTTTTTGGAAACTTTTTTTATATTATGGATCTTTTTGAGAGAAAAGTGTGAATTTAAGGATTTTGGAGGAAAAAAAAAGAGAGATTGCTGAACAAATTTGTTTAATTTAAAAATAAAAAGAAGTTAATTGCTTCGAACAAGTTCAGAAAATAAAAATTGCGCATAATCTAGATGAAACGAGAGAGAAAAAAAAGTACAACTAGACAAAAAAACTAATTCTATTTTATGCTAAATGTTTTTCTTCTGTAGGATGAACAGAAATTGATGAAAAAGTATCAGTTGCAGGAGTGAGGAAGCTCGGAAGGAGATGTCTGCAACTTGAAATCTTCCTATTATAGATCTCACCTCCCTAGATCGTCCTTCGACTCTCCTTTCCATCCGTCAGGTCAATTCTTCCATCCTCACAAAACACAACCTTTTCCTTTTCATATATCATTCATTTCATCATCAAACAAGTCTTTATATTCGCATCATGCACAACCAACTCATCAAATCCTAATAAAATATAACAGGTGTGCATTGAGTATGGTTTCTTTTACCTTGTCAACCACGGCCTGGAGAATGATTTGGCCAAAGCCTTTGATGACAGTAGAAGCTTCTTCTCTCTTCCACTCCAAGAGAAAATGAAGTTTGCCCGCAACGAAAATAGAGGCTCGTAATGATGGACTTCTTCTCTCTTTCTGATAGTGATGGACTTCTCTGTCAATAAAAGATTGCTAAGGAGGAGCTCTTCACTGTCAATATTTGTTTTGGAAAGAAAGGGCTAGGATGTTATGGTTCAAGGATGGAGATCGAAATACTGTTTTTTTCCATGCGATGGTCAAAAGGAGATATAATTCTAGTGGGATTCATCGTCTACGGATTGATAATGAGGTTACGGAGGATCCTAAAATCATTGAGGATCATATTTTGGACTTTTATAAAAATCTTTATGCTAAGTCTATTTCTAATGTTCTGGATACTGATAATATGAAAGATTTTATTGGTACTTATATTCCTGCGATGGTTTCCTCTAAGGAGAATATGATGTTGATTAAGTGTCCAGATTAAAAATGTTGTTTTTAATCTTCACGGTAATAGTGCTCCTGGTCCTAATGGTTTTGGTGGTGTTTTCTATCATTCTTGCTGGGAAATTTTTGGGACAGATGTTTGCAATGCTGTTCAACAGTTTTTTAAACAAAACTGGGTTCTCCCTGGAATGAACAGTAATGTGGTATCTCTTATTCCAAAGGTTCAGGGTGCTGATTCCATTAAAGATT
>Ga0123342_1004840_pt1 | contig 20166 bp, 14 predicted proteins | sample Turbeawhitnodule_FD_89960 | JGI IMG/M metagenome (GOLD analysis project Ga0123342, IMG submission 89960) | Root nodule microbial communities of legume samples collected from Mexico - Turtle bean Mexico white nodule | ecosystem: Host-associated > Plants > Roots > Nodule | place: Mexico: Nepantla... | reverse complement strand
TTACATTTAGTATGTGTTGATGTTTACGTTCTACAATGTCATTTTGTTGTGGTGTTTCAACACAAGATTTTTGATGTATAATTCCCTTTGAAGCATAAAAATTTGACATAGCAAACTCAACACTATTGTCAGTACGAATCGTTTCGATATTAGTTTTGAAATGATTTTGAACGAAAACAGTAAAGTTAATGATGTGCTGACGCACTTCAGAAAAGTATAACGCGAGTAATCATCAACAATAGTCAAGAAATAACGAAAATCTTGCATAGAAATTATGGAACATGGTCCTAAAAAATACCTCTTATTTTATTTTTCAATTTTTAAAGACGATGCTAAATTTGTAAACTTACAATTTTAACATTTTAAAAATGTATAAAATTCTCTCACACCCATCCCATTACTCATAGAGACTACAATATATTTTTTCCACAAATCCACTTTAGATACCTTAATCCAAACAACCTTATTTTCTTTACATTTTTCTCTCAAATCATTTTAAATTCACTCCCTTAAATCTCCACAAATCCTTTTCCTAATCCAAACAAAGCATTAATTAAACTTTATAATTAAAATGAAAGAAACTTATTTTGAGAATTGGTTAAAGGTTGACTCGTGATAGCTCTACTAGAAAAAGATAATGAGAATAAGTCATACAAGTTGGAATCACATAATTTCTTTAATCTTGCCTACTTCACTCCCACATCATCAATAGGTCATTCGATCTCTAGTGTGAACGTAAGGTGTGCTTTTCTCTCACTTTTTTATTAATGTCAAAATTCTTACAAGTTATATTTTGAAAACCATATAACGAATAGTTAATGAGTAAAGTAACTGATTTAGAGAAACCATGAAAATAGTCTAGAGAAAAATCTGTCAGAAAAATAGTCTAGAGAAAAATCAATAAAAGCAACCGAGTCTCTTTTTAAAAAATAAAAATTAACCTAAAATGTTTATCATTTTGTATTCTACATGTAAACTTATTATTGATAATAAATTATTAAAATTTTAATCTAAGTATGCTAATATAATTTACTTTAATTTTTAGACATATCTTAAATGTTAACATAATCTGTAAATTTATATTTTATTTTAGTTTTAGTATTATAGAATTAATATTGTATTATTCTATGTGTTATTTAACTATTATAATAGTTTTATTAATATGGTTCTAAAGTCTTAAAATCTTAAACTAGTATTTTATTTATTAATTTAATAGATTAATAACTGATTTCAGTTTAAAAATATTGATTACTTGAGCATGGAATTAGGAAAACTTGATATTGGGTCTATTCACCAAACTTAACTGGAAAAAACTAGTTCTTGAGATAGTATAATTTAAATATCTCACAAAATTAATTTATAAAATAAGGTTTCTTCAGTTATATACTGTAATTAATTTATATATTTTATCAATAATGTAAAATTTCTAACAATAACATCTATAAATATAATTAATAATTATTATTTATATAATATTTAAATAATAAGTTTTGTTATTTCATTTTTTTTTTGTAATAGTTGTTAAGGATTTGTCACATGTCATTGCACATATAATATTTGTTATAGTAAGAAATTGTTTAAAAATCTATAAGTTGTTAATGCCTCCATATTTCACAAGTGGGGTGAGAAAATCAATCTACGATTAAAAGAAATTGTGAGTTGTAAAAAGAGGTAAGATTGAAGTAAAAAATAAGTATGCGTAAAACATCATGTAAATAAAGATTGGCTGTGAAATGAATCGTGTTAGAATAATTAGCCAGAATGGTTTCTCCATTTGGTAACTTAATTGAAATAAGTGTAATTTGTTTGTAACTAGGAAAAGATTGAATGAGATTAAACATGACTTGCAGTGAATAATCTATTATGTAAATAGAATTTGAAATTTGATTGACAATACCTGTCTAATTTGATAATACTTGTACACAAATGATGATTATTAGAGTAAAAAAAATGGAAGTATGTTCAAAAAGTTTATTGTTTATTTGAAAAGAATTATACCTTGATATATATATATATATGAATTGATTGAAAAGGCAATATAATCAATAGTGAGATTGTTGTATAGTTGTAATTTTCTTAAGTATTCTGTTGTTGCTTTAATATGCTTCCATCATTACGTGATTTGAAGTGTCTATATGTGTTTCAAGAGACCTATATCAAAAAAGTTTTTGACAAATTTAGGATGACAAACTTAAAACATGTGGTCACACATTTTGTGTCTCACTATAAGTTATTATGAACAGTCTCTGAAGACGATGGAGGAATGTAACTATATGGATGATATTCCATATGCTAATATCATTGGTTTTGTAATGTATGTGATGATTTACATTCGCCTCAACATAAGTTATGTTGTAAGTGTAGTTAACAAGTTTATGTCTAATCTTGGACAACTCAATGATAAGCTCTTAAGTTGATTATTCATTATTTGAAAAGATCACTTGGAAAAGTTTTAGTTTATGAGTCTAGGGGCTAGTGTACTACACGATTACTGGAACCGTCAGAGATCATTGACAACACCTAGATGTAGAACCACTTTCTTGGCGCTTAACACAAGTACCTCACACTCTGGCCTACGCCTTAGAGACATGTGTAAGATATTCTTATAAATTAAGTTAGCAAATACCCTCTCGGCTTAATGTACATTACCTTATCATCAATGTTTAGAATAAGTAACTAAATACATAATTAAAATTGACATCACGATTAAGAAACGTTAAAACCATGATCAAAGAATACTTAAATCTATCATAAAGGTTTTGAGGTTTTGTATAAGTAAAAGTCTAATAAAGATAATATAAAAGGTAAACATAGGAAGATAAGAGATTTAACTTTTGTCTTTACAAAAATAATTGTATGTTTATTGTGTCATTGAAACTCACATAAGTGACTTAAACATCATATCATTACAAGTACCCTTTATAATGAAACCAAAACTAAAATCTGAGATCAAAACTAAGAATCTAAAAGCCAAACACTTTAGGACAAACCAACTAGTAGAGGACATGATTTTATATGGTGATCTCGACCTTATAAAAATATGTAATTATTCTAAAATATTTTAATATTATTCATCGTTTATAGTGTAATATAAAGTGTAAATGAAGCAGTTAAATTTTATCAATATAACATCACAGTTTATACATAATTACAATACTTTTTTTTTATGTTTGGCAACATAACTGATTTCTTATATATATATATATGTTATATGTTTTTTTTATCATACGTATTAACTTACAATTTAGAAAAATATATATTTAGTCTAAAAGAAAAAATATCTTGCTATACAAATTTATGACTTAAGTCATTATAATTCAGCACTTCTCAACATAATAAAATGGGACAACCATGTATTAGAACGATACCAGTTTTGATGTGAACATTTTTTTTTTTTTTAAATTTGATCCTTACTGTTTTTTAATACCTTTTTTTTATTATAATTACCATTGTTTTATTTATTAAGATAAATATAAACACATATATTCAATAAAACTTATTCCATTAGTTATTACGTTGCAAAAGTCTTATATTTTCTCAGTAATCAATGATATTAAGAACACAAATATAATTGTTAAAATGAACGAATATGGCCTATGCATCAGACATCATTATTCGTATTATGTTCCTATATTTTTAGGAATGAATAAAATAAAATAATTAATTAATTTTTATCTTAACTAGCTAAACTAATAATGTAAAATTGGTCAGAACCAATTATTTTTTAAAAACATAGTTTATTTTAAGTTTTAAAAATGATTTCAGAATAATTTTGAGTAAAATAGAACTCAGAACTAATAATTAAGAGTGAAAGATTGGATTGGGTGAGTTTGAAGATGAGGCGAGTGATGGCTATAGGAGCCGTTGCAAATTCCACCCTTCTCGTATCTTCTAAACCCAATCGCTTCTCCTTCTCCCTCACCAAAACGTCGCCGTTTCTCATTTCTCTTCTCTCTCCTCGCCTTCGCCGCTTCCTTTCTGTTTCTTCTCTAACCGCCGACCACCACAACCTCTCTGATTTCGGTCACTACTCTTTCCCCAATTTTCAATAGATTCTTAAATCCTTATATTGCTCCGTGTAACTTTTTTTTGTCTCTTTAGTTCATGATGTGTGTTTGATGCAGGAAATGGTGATGGCGTTGGAATTTCTAGCCAAGGTTCGAAGGCGCTGCTCAAAGGGATGACTTACCCTGATCTTGAAGTATGTTTTTTATCTCTTTAGAAGTTTGTGCATGTTTAGAATATTCAGATTGGCTGAATAGACTATAATTGGTGCGTAAACACTCACTTTAGTATTGAAACTGTAATTTACTGTCACCACCAATGGTATTATAATTTTAAAACGTGATTTAGTATGTCATTTAACCTCTATATCTGCATCACGCATTTGTTCTCTTTTGGTTCCTAAACTTGACCTTCTACATTCATTTTTGTACGGTCCTAACTTGGTCCGTGACCCATGACTGAACTTGGGTCATAGGATATTCTGGATGGGCTAAATCCCTCAATTGAGGTTAGATTAAAGAGGAATAGAAAGAAGTTTAGGATTTGGACACCACGTCACTCAACCAAGGCCACATATAGCCTATCAGGCGATTGGTATCAGTATGGGTAGTTGCCAACAAAATCGTGGAAGTATTTGTATAGGCCATAGTTCTCTAGGGTAACAGAACCAAGGAGGCGTAACCTCCCAACCTTCTAACACTCCAGTCATTCTTTTTTGTTAAGATCGCGATATTCTAATATATGAGCTTCCCTTAGAGAGGGTGCTGAAATCTACTCCTATAAAAATCACCACAAGCTCAACCAGAGGGATACTTGAGCTTACTAGCTTAAAGTCCCTACTTTTAATCAGAGCAAATTGACACCTGTCGTGGGGCTAGGTAAAAATTTTCCTACTTCCACAAGACAAAACAATACGTAATCATGAGAAACCAAAGACAAACAGTTCAACTCGAAGAAGATGGTCTTGCTCCAACCTTGCAACAAATCCTTGACACCATGAGGGAATTGTAGTGGGATAACACATATGATGGTCACTGGGTTTGCATCAACATAAGCTAGGAGAAGAGAAGAGGAGGCACAGGCAAAACAAGACTGATTGTGTGAAGAAGCAGAGTTGTCACGTCATCGATGGAGGAGGCTTTGGGAGCAAATGAAGAATTACAAAAAACTAATAAAGAATTGCAACAAGTCATGCGTAGACAAATGAAACATCAAGGACATGCCAACTTGTATCCAATCCACACTCAAGCAGATCCACAACCCTTCTCCCAGGCAATCATGGATGAGCTAGTACCACCACACTACATGGTACCTAAGATCACACCATTCTCCGGATCAGGAGATTTGAAGAGCTACCTTAAAGCTTTACGAGCTCAGATGTTGATCTTGAGGGGCTTAGATGTTGATCTCGAGTCAAGGGGCTCAAATGCAGTCCAATGCAAGATGTTCTCAGGAACAGCTTTGCAAAGGTTCAACGGAGCATACAATTTGGAAACATTGATGAGGGTCTAATCCCTTGGACATGGAATGCATCAAGCTTACGTTTTTATTTCGGTTAAATTAATGTAAACATAGAGCGACTCACTTTTTCCTCAAGTTCTTTTGGAAGCATTTTTTCTTGAGGGTTTTTAATGACGTTGCCTAATTTAATAAAATTCTACGTTACCAATTTCTTTTCAAGGAAGATATGTTAATATGCTGACCTTATCAGACAGCATCAACCCCAGCTTCGCTGGAGACTGACCTTATCCAGAAACATCAACCCCAGCGTGGCTGGAGGCTGACTATGAGCAGCATTGTAATACATGCCCCATACGTAAAACCTAATTCAGGTTGTTTATGATTGTCTATTAAGGGCAACTATTATTTCCGTTTGCGACGAAGCTGAGTCTTTTCACTATCGGAAACCTGACAAGTATATTTAAATTGTTTACAACGGTTTTCTTAGTAATCAGGTATTCAGTAGCCTTCTTGTTGTTAATCAGAAAATGGGCGCATACTTGATCTTATCTTGGTGAAATTAACCGGATACACGATATTCTTGTTATTAATCTTGGCGAAGTAGTTAGGTAATTTATTCTTAACCTAGTTGATTTTTCTTTAGTCGATAACTAGGTCAATTACCTAGAATAGATTACAACACAAATCATATAAAACACCAAGGCACATAATATTAAAAAAGTTCAAGTTAAAACAAATTTAAACTTAGAAATGAAAAGGGTGAAACTAAAATAGTCTTCTATTCTGCTTTTATCTTTCAAAGTGTACTTCATTTTAGAGGTTTTAAATTTACTTATGGTTTTTCTAATGTTTGTGACCGGATAAGTAACATTGAATACATTTTACAAAATATTTTAAAAAAAGTTCTGCATTATGTCTATGCTACACGTTGAAAAATGTTTGTGTTTTTTAACATCTCAATAAAATGTGACAAATATGATATTTGTTGGTTATGGATGTGTATTAGGTTAGAGATGCGAGCGTAAGCAGAGTAAATATTTGCTATGCAATAGACTGAGCTAAAATAATCTTATTCATCCATGTATGATCAAGATTAACTCTTACTTCTCACATTCTTACTAGATACACCTCCAATTACTTATTTCTTATCTAAGTCACCAGGATTTGAACCCATTTTAGTTCACTTGGCAGATTCCCTGTTTGTGGTTCATTAATTTCATTGTGAATAGCTTATGAACAAAAGGTTTCCAGTTGTTGACTCCAAATTGTATGGCTAATGGTTATATCATTGTACAGAAATGGGTTTACTCACATGGATACAGGCCTGGGCAGGCTATGATGTTATGGAAGCGAATGTATGGAAACAACATTTGGGCCCAACATGTTGATGAGCTGGAAGGTTAATTCTTCTTCATTTAACACTGCATGTATTTGAGATGGGTTTAAAAACTATTGTTTTATAATGTTCGTACTTGGTACTTCACACAGTAATGTTTGTAAACATAGTTCTTCAGACCCTCCTGGTGAAATAGTGAAGTTTTGCCAATGAATTTTGAGCTGAATAATTTGAATTGACTAGTAATTCTTATAAGTTTATGTGTATATATATCTTATGATTCAGGATTGAATAAAGATTTCAAGAAAATGTTGAGTGAAAATGCGGAGTTCAAGGCACTTGCTCTGAAAGAAATCCACACAGCATCTGATGGAACAAGAAAGGTTAAATTGATCTTTCTCTGTTTTATTTTCATTTTTTTCAACATTAAATTCATCTAGATAGACAATGATATGAAACCTGAAAGTTATTTATGTTTAGGTTTATAGCTTCATAATTACTTGCATAGCTTGCTTATTTAGTTGTGGTTCTGGAGAGTATTCTTGTTAACTTTAAACTCACAGGATATTGCAGATTTTATTCACATTGGATGATGGGCTGGTCATAGAAACAGTTGTCATTCCTTGTGACAGAGGTAGAACTACTGTATGCGTTTCAAGTCAAGTTGGATGTGCCATGAATTGTCAATTTTGCTATACTGGAAGGCAAGTCTTATTTTATGCTGAAGATAGCAATTTGATGGTTATGTTATGTTTTACTTTTCATGCAACTTTATTAGCATGATTGTTTTTGCAGAATGGGTCTTAGGAGACATCTTACTGCTGCAGAAATAGCAGAGCAGGCCGTTTTTGCCAGACGCTTGCTCACAGATGAAGTTGGCTCCATCACAAATGTTGTCTTTATGGTAGATTTAACATTGCATTGATAATTCTAATGCATACTTTATTCGTAGCTAATAAGATACCACCTTGGTCTGTCAGATCTTTGATCGTATTTAATGTGCACCATGTTCTTGCTGAGAAGTCAGTATAATGATAGCTATGTCTCTTATCCTTGAAATTAAAGCATAGTTTCCATTTTAATTTTGTAGCTTTCTCTTTTCCAAATGGTTTCTAAAGTACTTCTGTGTATGCTTTCTTATGTGTCAGCAATTCAGAGCATGTTAGTGAACCTGTTTGCATTATTGCAAATGGATGTTCACACGTCCAAAGGATGAAATGGAGAAGTAAGAGTTTGTTTCAGGTGTTAAACATGGATTTAAAAGTTTGGATAACCAAACATGCTATTAGTAGTACTAGTACTCCCATATTTGTCACCACCACCTATGCTATTTTTTTTGCCACTGAGAGCTAAATGGAATGCTTTAGTACCAGTTTATGCAATTGGGGGTATTGTACCCGCAGATTGCAGAGTTACAGAGAGAAAGAGAAACAAATATTATTCTGCATTGACTTATTGAGATTTGAAGAGTCTCTCAACTCCTTCCACTGCTATGAATTTCCAAAAAACCCACTGTCTTATTTGCTTGACTGACCCATGTAACTGATTTATGCGTCAGTTGGATCTGTTATCTTCCCTGTGTTCCTACAATACCTTTCGGTAATATGGTCACTATTGCTAACAATTATCCCTGTCTTGCTAATTACTTAGCCAAATGTGAAACCAAAGCTCTCTGTTAATCTATTTTGTAACCATTTTGCATTGTGAAAAATGAAATATTTTTTCTTTAAAAATTGTGTCATTATGGATATCTGCTTCGTCTATCCTATCAATTCTGTTGTTGATGCTTACAAATGTTGTGTTGTGGTTGTAGAGATGGGAAGGGGAAGAAAATGTAAAATAGAACTTCTGATCTGGTATCTTATTATTGATAGGATGCTAATAACTGCTATACATATTTTAGGGCATGGGGGAACCACTTCATAACATCGATAATGTCATTACAGCTGCAAATATAATGGTGGATGAACAAGGGCTTCAGTTCAGCCCTCGCAAGGTCACTGTTTCAACTAGTGGGCTTGTTCCACAGCTCAAACGTTTCCTCCATGAATCCAACTGTTCATTAGCTGTTAGTTTGAATGCAACTACTGATGAGGTGAATTTCTTATTACTATGCTGTTATTGGTTCCTGGATCACCCTTAAAATTATACATAAAAGTGCAAGGACAGGAATAGAGGAATGATCGGTCACATTTGAATCTAATGTCAGTTAAGAAACTGGATCATGCCTATAAATCGAAAGTATAAGCTGGACTTGCTTCTTCAGACACTTCGGGAGGAGCTTCGCTTCAAAAACAACTACAAAGTCCTATTTGAGTATGTGATGCTTGAAGGAATTAACGACAGGTTAGCTTCTTGTTTTTGCAAATAAAACTTACACGACTGTGGATTGTCGTGAAATGGATCATATGCATACTTGTAACTGTGCATCAAGGACTCTGTATATTGGCAATGCCTCTTGTCATATAGGCACATAATTTTATGTATGAATTGCATTAATGATCATAGGAGTTTGAGTTGGAATGTTGTAATGAATTTTAGATTGCACGATGTTCTGTACTATATTGGTAGCTATATCATATGTAGAGAAATGTTAAAATGGTATTTTTCATACGTTCTCAGTTTCCTTTGCGTTTTGGTCCTGATTCAGGGTAACATTTGCCCTTTCATCCTTCTCCATTCACTGCCCTCATCATACCATTCATATGTAGTGTTATTAATATAACTACCGCATTGCTTGCATTCATTAATTTTCATTGAAGCCCTTTAAATTCCTCTATTGTGATTGTTTCATACGCTCCATGTCCTTGTTCCTTTTTTCTTTGTAGCTGTTTATTTTCATTATAAATCATGAAGATAAACTACTATGGTTGAGGTCTTGGTTCACATTTAACTTTTCTGGTTTCCCCACTGTATACCTCTATTATATGTTAAAAGTAATTTTTTTTTTTGCCTCTGTTACATATTTAACGCAGTGATGGAGATGCAGATAGGCTTATCGAGCTTGTGAAGGGCATTCCTTGCAAGATTAATCTAATCTCATTCAATCCTCACAGTGGATCATTCTTCAGACCAACCAAAGAGGAAAGGATGATTGAATTCCGTAATACATTGGCTAGGGCAGGATTGACAGTCTTGTTAAGACCTAGTAGAGGTGATGATCAAATGGCTGCCTGCGGTCAATTGGGTAAGCCTGGCACCATTCAAGCTCCATTGCTTCGTGTACCAGACCAATTTCAAATGGCAATTGGAACCTCAGCTTGATTCCTTTTGGAACTTCTGTTGCGAATTGGTCTTACAGATACTGTTAGCAAAGTCCAAGAGCTAAACAAGGGGGTGTCTGTCTACATATTGCACATCCCCGTTTACAGTTAATTGATTTTATTTTACAAATGTGAAGGGTCCAAATTCCTTACTCACTAAAAATAGGACATAATAATAATAAAAAGAGACAAATACAACAATGTACAAAAAAAATTATAGGTAGTATTTAATGGTATATATTTTCCTTAAATTACTACTAACAGGCAATAAAGGCTTTAAATACATTACAAATATTTTTATATTATTATTTGATTATAAATAATGTCATAAAAAATTATAGTTTTATTAATATTAAGATGATTTGTAATAATTTGGTTATATTATTAATATCTTTCGAATATAGGTCTCATCAGTATATAGAACTTCTAACGACTACACGGTATAACAATAAGATGATTGTTCCTTTGTAACATAAAACGTTATTGCCATTGTGATTCTAATTAGTTCATGTTGTATAATTTTTACACTAATAATTTATAGAAAAGAAACTCTAATTTAAATCCGTTAGTATTTTCATTTTTTTACTTTTGTTAGTTATGGCTTTAAAGAAAATAGTTCAACATAAAAAAAATATTCAGCATGACATTATATATATAACAATATATAACGAAACTTTCTCATTATCCTAAATTATATTTTAAAACTAAAAATAAATAAGTAAATATAAATTATTTATTTATAACTATATAATGAGATTTTTTTAAAACCTATATCTTTCTCACTTGTAAATAATTACAAAATTAAAGAAGTAATAAGCGCTAATGTCCAAAAATATTAATATTATTAATGCACATTTTTTAAAGTTAACCTAAGTCCGTTAACAAAGGATATGTGTATATTATAAGTTAACCTAAGTCCGTTAACAAAGGATACGTGTATATTATAAGTTAACCTAAGTCCGTTAACAAAGGATACGTGTATATTATGTTCAATCTGTAATGTTTCTTTACAAATTAAACTTTGCAAAAGAGAAAAAGTAAAAGATTAAAAAATGAAAGATCAATCTACAAATTTAAGAATCATAAAAATTTTCTTGTTATATTTTTCTAAAAAATTAGATACCTAATTTGAATAATTAATCGGTTTAATTATTTAATTTAATCGTACTAATATCATTGGGTATACAAATCAAATCAAACTATTAGCCATTCTAATATATATTAATTCAAATTAATTTGATATCTAAAGTAAAAGAAATGTAATTATAATAACAAAGTGCAAATCCAAAAGTAGAACTTGAAAACCCAATTTGACTTCTATGATTTTAATTTTGTGAGTTGAATCTCAAGACTTAATTCTCTACACGGATGAAAAATGAAAAAAAAAATACAAAAAAAAGAGAGAAAAGAAATGAAGAGACAACAATTAAAAATGGAGAGAAAAAGAGAGGAAGATACATTTTCTAAAACTTAAAAATTAAATATATGATTTCTATCCACATTATTAGAGCTCATCTAATTTATATATAAACTCTCTAATTTGTTATAAACATAATTCTAAACGTTGACTCTAATTAGGTATGAGATCCTCACATACAGAAAAAGATTGCAATCTGTTTGATAAGGATTGAGGGACATTGTTCTTCGATCCGAACCAAGGAATTCCTTAAATAGGATTCAAAATGGATCTTATTCTATCATTGATGAGATATTTCTCTATGAAAAATATGAATCGGAGTTTGAAGAAGAATAAAGTCTAATTACAAAAGTTTAAATTAATATGAAAGAAATAAATTCCATGAGTTATTATATAAAAATTCAATAAATCATAGAAAATAGTATAAGCTCAAATCCAACCAACTATATGTCTATTTTAAAATTCTAGAAATGTAAAATCCAATGCAATTAGAAGTAGGAAAAATAATATCCAAAAAAATGTTATAGTAAAAATAGTAAGCAAAGGTCAAATTAATTAAAAATAAAAATAATTATGTATAGAAAGTTCAATTTATAATCACTAAAAGAATAATTTAAAAACTGAAAATCAAGCACATTGAAAGTGTTTTTAATTTGCTTGTGGAAGTATTTTCCGTGGGAGTATGAAGGAGTTTATTGGAGCTTTATCTGCGTTTCTTGACGTTCAGACTGCTTTGGTTGCTGAATTTTATGGAGTTATATATGCTTTGGAGGAAACTCAAAAGTTGGATCTTACTAATATCTAGCTGGAATGTCACTTTGTCTTGGTTTGTGTTACGTTTACTGTTAGGACAAATGTTCCTTGGATGCTTCGTAATCGATGGAATACTTATCTTAATTACTGTGAAAAAATCAGGTTTAGGGTTACTCATATTTTTCGTGAAGAAAATGCGTATGCTGATAAGTTGGCTAATGTAGGATTTATTCATAGAGAATCTTTTCATTAGTATAATAGGCTTTCATCTAGTCTGTTCTTAGAATTCTTTATTAATAGTTATAATCTACCTATGTATCATTTTTGTTAACATATGGATTTTGGTCTAGTCTCCCCATATTTTTGTATTTTTTTTTTTTAATAATATTTTTTTCATGTAATGATAAATGATTGTTGTTACTTGAAGTGTCAGTCTAGCTGAAATGTCAAGTGTATAATGATGCTTAACATGAAAGCTTTTTATAAAAACATAAAAAAAAGTGTTTTTAATTACAATAAAACTATAATGATGTATTTTATTTTTGACCAATTTGTATGAAATTGTTTATATTTTAACTAAAATATTCTGATAATCTTACAATATTAAAATGTTTAAATATGTCATTGAAATTAAGCTTCATATCCAGTTTATTACGAAAAATTACATCCAAAATATCTAAATCTATGAACAATTTCGGATTATAAAATGACTTTTGACACACGTAATCTAGAATGTTTACAAAATACGAAAAATGAAACGACAAAAGATACAATGACAAACCAATGCACGGGAACAGAAAAAATATAACTCAAAAACTATTTTTTTTACCACAAAACCACAAATGAATTTCCAAATCCTCTTCCAAAATGCGTAAAGAATCACCAAAAAAAATCTTCAACTAGCTCAAATGAGTGTTGGGGGTACTGAGAAAAATAGAAAGAATTAAAAAGGTGAAAAACTGTCTAGAATTTTAGGGTTTATTTTTTTTATTGAAGGAAAAAATTGTATTTTCACATTTATTACACTATAATATATGAAGGTGCATGAAGAAACAACTTATTGTCTATAGTATCTAAATTCATTGGATTATATAAAAACGGTATAATATGGATTTGAGAAATTCTCTCTACACTTTTATAATCTTTTCCTGGACTTCTATATAATTTTTTTTTAGTTCCAACAGTATCCTTCTTCTAAGTATGATGATGAAGAATGTAGTGTGTTTTTCTTCATTTTCAAATGGTGATAGTTATTTGTGATGGTTAGTGGTTGAGATAAATTTTGTAATGTTTGGCTAACTCACTAGATTTTTTTCATTTTGTTACAAAACTTAGAAAAAACCAGCGATGTGCAAAATTAAAAAATAATAAAATATTCCTATTAGAGATTGTCTAATACAACAAATTTTCTCATCAACCCTCTTACACACACGCTCAAATGATGAAACTTCTCTCTCAAATGTTGCAATTGAAGTGTTACGGTTAAAAGAGAATATAGGATGCCGGAATGTAAAGTTATTTAAAAATGTAAAGTTTTATCTTTATTTATAATTATTCAAATTTTTTAAAAAAAAATTAAAACTGCCTTTTTATAATTAATATGGAGATAGTCATAATTAATATGGAGGTGCATAAAGGGAGAATTTGCCTTTGGATTCTAAGGAAAAAAAGGTAACATTTCTCATATTTTTGTTTCATCCCGAATTTTACACCGTTTATAGATTATCTAATAAGCTGAGCTACATTTGTTTAAGTGAGGTTATATTAATCTTGTCGAATAGTTAAAGGGAAAAAAACTACAATCTTCATCAATTAGACCTTTAACTAAGTGAAAATCATGGCAGATAGAAGAGTTAAAATGTGGCGTTTGATGGTAGGTTAGTATTACATGCAATGCCCAAATCCTGAATCCTAATAGTTTTTAAACTTATTATTTCTTCTACATTATTTAGAACAAGACATTCCAAGAATATTTTAAAACATGTAATCTGAAATTGCATTTTCAAAAAGGATAAAATAATAATTAAAAAAAGGTGCAGAAAGAAAACATGGTGCCAGGACAAAAGTTGTTAAAAACACAAATTATTTAAAGTATAAATAAGGGGTAGATACGAAGGGTATTAACTCTACTATACATTTGGAAAGAGCAGCTAACCCAAAAGAAATGGTTAGAAAGTAGAAACTTTGATTGTTATTTGTTCATTCCAAACGGTCAGCTACCCTTTCTCGTATTAACGACTGCTGGATTAGTAAGCAGGTGGTAGGAAATTATCCAAAAATTATCAGCTTAATAGCTGATGTCTGTACAAGGAAAAAATTCCAGTGGCACCAACTATATGAAAATATAAACAGATTTTTGGTTCAAGGAAATGAGAATTGCAATTCATGATTGCATGTTACGCCATAGAATCCTTGGCGGACTCAACAGAATGAGTTGCAGGGCAGGCAGAAGATGAAGGAGAAGATTCTAACTCACAATTATCCATTGAATTCTGTAATTTTTCTACAAGCAATTTACGGATTTTCATTCTCAAATTGGATGCCTGTTCTGGTTTGAACCATCGCTTTCCAAACTGTAAGTTGACAAGTATAAGTCAACAGGAAAACCAATTTTTTGACATAAAGTTATCTTAATAAAGAAGCAATAGCTATTACCATTGCCAAATCTTCCTTTTTCAGTCTCTCAGGTGCTTCCTCCATGAAACGCTCAATGAAGTACAATACAAAAAGACCACAGTCATACTCATTCTTCTGTTGGGGAACCTGGTGCAATGTGTAAATGCAACAGATGAAAATTTTTAGGAAAAAAAATCACTATAATTGTTGAAACAGTTGCAAAATAGTTTTGCTGCTTTCTCTTTTATCATCAATTTTATGAATCTAACTTCAATAAGATGGACCTGGAGCATCCAATCAAAGTTTTGAAATAAATTTCAATGTCTTTTTACGTGAAGACTAGACGTGTTTTTTTTTTTTCTATAATCTTATAAGAAACAGTTTAAGAAGAACCTCATTCCTTCGAATGTAATCACTAAGAAAAAGTCTCAAGAACTCCGCACCTAATCTATTAGAGGTCAAACATTCATTTCATTAAGAAAAAAATAGTGAAAGATACGTTTATCTTCAAACTATCATAAAGAGTATCACTACGATAGCACCTTGTTCTAGATTTACAGCTTGCAAATTTACCGTAATGATATGACATTCAATTCTACGAGGAAGGCACTTCCATATTCTGTCCGCAATTGAAACATCTGAAGACACATCCTCCCGATCCATATAGTTCTTTTCTTCAATCAAATAGCTACAATACATAATTTCACAGCATTAAGTTTTGATGTTTGAATTCAGATAAATGCCTATGGCATATACAAAATTGATTTTCACCGTTCAAACCATCAATTTTACTACCAGGTTTGAGTGAAAACTATCATCCACTTTAAAGGTGCTGGCTAAGTGACTAGGTCAGTCACTTTCTCAGAACAGTTCCTAAACAACAATGTTATAAAGCCACATAACTAAAGAAGATATTGGCAAGAATGCAAGTGACCACATTTGGTTGCAGCTGGGAATGCATATAAAATATACAAGTAGAAAAGTCATAAAAAGAATTCCAGTTAAAATCTGAAGTTTGAAGATATTTAGATGCATAAAAGTTGCAATGAGCAAAAAAACGATTGCTAACTAAAAGTAAGTTTACAAATACATAAAAGTTGAAATAGAATTTAGATTGTAGCAAAAACATTTCCATTAGCAAATAATACATTGATATCTATTTCCATATTTCCCATGAGAATGGTTTTTTAAAATAAGACATATCATCTTTGTAGCTTACAAAAACTTGATCAGATAATCATATTTGTTGACTACAGAAGACCTCATCACAATTTAATAAAAAAAACAGATAGAAATCTTGCCAACTTCACAACCACCTTAAAAGTTATAGCAGAGTAGAAGTGGCAAGATGTGTTTTTGAGCAAATTATCATTTGTATCGATGAAATGGAAATGTCACATATGAGATATAATCATACATACACTTGTTTAACCTCACCTTTTAATATTATCAAAAACTGATTTACTAGAGTGAAGACCCAAAGAATCCAAATGAAGTAAGATTGGCCCCGATTCATCTTCTTTATCTGGGATACAAATAATGACCAAGCTCCAGTGAAGGCTGGACATATGAAACATCATGAGTACTAACCCAGAACTGAGTAAAGGGAGAAGGTAAGATAAAGATATGACAATATGCTCCAGTGAAATACAAAATTTTGGCAGGAAGGGCATAATAGGCATAGACAAATGAGTATAACAGTAGCCAATGTGACTCAATCATATAAAAATAATGTTAAGGCGGAAGAAGAGATGCCAAGAAATGTTATACCAAAGAAAACCAACAAAGCATGAAAATACATGGAGCATCCAAAAAAGTAAACCAACAAACAAGAAAAGAAAATGAAAATCCAAAAGATAAAGTAGAAACAAATATTTTGTCTATCATAGAGGTTTTGTCTATCATTCTTCTGAAGAACAATTGTACACACGAACTTCAATTATATATACTTATGCTAATAACTACTTGCCTTGAATGGACCTAATTTTAGAAAATAAACTGTCCTAAAATAATACAGTTCATAATTATATTTAATACTCTCCCTCAAGCTAGTGAATGAACATCAATCATTTCCAGCTTTGCTAGCAAGATCCCAAAAAACCACTTCATGGGTAGTCCATTCTGTCAAATAATATCCCAATGGATCATATCAATGGTTATTTATACTCTAATCCACTCTCTGCTTGATAAAGTGTTCGTCTCTCTCAGTGTGTTTTGTCCTATCATGTTAAATTCGGTTAAGTACAAATGCTAATGATCAATTTGTTGTTGCAGAACAGTTCTATAGGTGCTCCATATTTTACTCAAGCTTCTTGTGCCGAGGCTCAGAATTCAGCCTTTGGACTTGATCAAGCAACTACATTATGTTTCTTACTACTCCATGTTACCCAGGTTTGCACTCCGAAAAATACAATAAGAAAACATGTCCTCCTTTCAATAATTGAACCTTGCATGATTTTCTTATTTCCATTGGAATCTGATCCAACCAAACACAACTAGTAAAAATTCAAAGATACAAAGTACCTCAAAAACTATCCACAGATTGAAGCCATCTTTTCAGTTTGCACACTAACTCGTAAAAAAAATATGCTTCTGGTTAAAAAAGTTGAGACACATTACCCAAGGACAATAATTTTGGTAGCTATTTTAATATTTTATTACCTTGCCCCCCCTATCAAATTTAGATTGACTTTTGCATTTCCTTTCCCTATCTCGGCAAACTACAATTTACACTTTCCAACTTCTGTTACATCAATTTTTATATACCATTATATCAAATCAGCAACAATATCATATTGTTCTCTTCGACTCCCTCATATTTCCATCTTGGCATTACTTTTCAGTCATTGGTGGTTTTAAAGAAAAAAAACTCCCTACCTGCTCCGCATTTGTCAACAATGATGAGTGAATTATTTGAGAAAGTTACATGATATATTAAACTCAAAACAGCATACAGTTTGCATCTTATTCTTCCATATCACCAAAATTTCCTCCCAAAAGCACTCAGTATCCTCAGGAGCAAAGATATCAGACTCGAGAGTCTACTTAGACTCGTGCGAGGTCGGTAAACCCCACTCGTAGACTCAGAAAGAGTCTACTTCTTACAAAAAATTTAATTAAAAAAATTCATGATACCAATTCCATAATATTAAAATAAAAAAATCTGCAACCAGCTTAAAAATCTCCAACCCCAACCTAAAATTAACCCTAAACCCAATCAGCTAAAAAGCCCCAACCCAATTTTAAAAGCCCCAACATAATTAAAAAAAGCCCACCCCTAAACCCAATCTGCTAAAAATCCCCAACCCTAAACCCAATCTACCAAAAATCCCCAATCTGCTAAAAATCTCCAATCCTAAAAATAATTCCCCACGAAACCCACATAGCAGCAGTAGACCAAGGCTCAACAAGGTGCGGCGAGGCGCGACGACGGCAATAACGTTGTGATCTGAGGCGCAATCTAAGGACGACGACGACACGATTGGAGGAGCAGCAACAGTGATAAAGACGACAGTGAGAACGCGAACGAGGTAGGAAAGAAACCTTAAATCCTATCATAAATGAAACACACCCCTCTAAATCGTTTTGGGCTTTTTTTTTCAAAACTCGTTGACTCGACCTCAAACTCATGAGTTTGCACCGAGTTCACCGAGTCAGTCCAAGTCTGCACCGAGTCTGCCAAAAAGCTTGTTTACTCACGAGTTGACTCGCCAGGCAGAACTAGACTCGTTTAGTCAAAAGGGTTCAAGGGTGAACCCGCGAGTTTGATAACCTTGCTCAGGAGCACCTTCTGTCTGCAATTGGTTCTGAATGACGCATTTGTCTATACCTCCAAGAATAGCTTCCCTTGAAATATTGAAGAATTTGTTTACTACCTCTAAATATGAGGATCATACATAAATTGACTACCCACAATAATGGCATAAGCATGAGTCTGTAAATTCCCACAAACACTGAAAATAATGACCAAGACAATGATGTGTAAATTACACACTTCAGAGAAGGACCCTGAGAATGCAAAGCATGGAGGCCTTTCTGGCTCATAGGCTATGGGAATTGACCAGTTTGGTGGTGGCAATTGTCAGGGGTGCTCAAAGTCAAATAAAGGTCAATTCCAATTGTGGGTATCCACTGCAAACAAGGAGATGCAGAGTCTATACTACTATTGAAAGGAACGCAGTGCTGCAGTCTAGGGTACAAAAGTGGAAGTAGAGCCTCCAAGATCAAGAGCTCTAAAGATTTACATTTCACCTACTTCACATTATAGCAATAAAAAAATTATTGCTAAGCTTTGTGGAGGGTAGTTATAATTAAATTAGGAATCCCACAATCCTTGCCAACATTATTAGTGAGCTGATTTGAACTAAAACTATTTCAAGATTGAAGTTAGGTGACACCGGATGATATTATGTTGTGTTATTAAGCAGCCCTTCACATACCTTTCAATTCAGTGTTTCATGAAAGAATAGAATATATTGAAATTGGCTGTCATTTTTGTTCTAGAGAAAGTTCTATTGAAGGAAGTGAACACTGAATCTATTGATTCCAATGAACAACTATCAAACTATTTCATAGCATCTCAAAATTCAATATATTTGTTTCAAGGTTGGAGCATTTGGTTTATATACCCAACTTCTAGGGGGAGTGTTGGAAATACAAGCGTGAATTAGTTCAGATTCATGTATTATGTAATTTGTGCACTTGGAATAAAGAATTCACAAGCATAGGAAGTAGCACTCTTGGTACTTACTACTTATGACCATAAAGTGTAATTATTACAAAGTGCGTATAAATATCAATGTAACAAGTACCTTTTTACTCAAAGCAATTTATAAAATCATCTCAACCTTTTTCTTTCAAGGAACACTATAAATTATAAATGAATACTTTTCAGATATTATAAGTTGTAACCCAGTCCAAAGATTTGCATCATCAGTCCCAAATGTTTAGGGGACAACGAAAATGCCACAAGTACACAAAAATAAATGGATTGACACTTTAATTATAGCAATTACATAGCAGTAAGAATATAAATACACAAAGTATCGAATGTTTCACTTATGGATTTCCACCAGTAGCATGCCCACTACTTATAATCTATGTAGCACAGATACGGATACGGACACTGACACGACACGGATACGGACACGGAAATGCGTATAATCTCTAAAATGTAGGACACGGGGACATGGATCTATATATTATATAATTTTGAATTATATAAATTGAAAATAAATATTTATGTGCAAAAGTATGTTTCAGATTCTTTTGGGAGCAGGAAGATATTTTTCATGACTGGTTCAAAAGAATTTGTT